>Ga0102812_10000012_pt1 | contig 156108 bp, 87 predicted proteins | sample ColrivemetaGS713_FD_79334 | JGI IMG/M metagenome (GOLD analysis project Ga0102812, IMG submission 79334) | Estuarine microbial communities from the Columbia River estuary - Flood tide ETM metaG S.713 | ecosystem: Environmental > Aquatic > Marine > Intertidal zone > Estuary | place: USA...
AAATATTGAAACACTATGGAAAAATTTATTTTCTCAGGAATTCTAATTGCATCTTTAATTAGTATGGTTGATCATAGAGCACCTTTACCTCAATCAAAAACTATTCATACAGCCACTTCCAAATATCAATTAACTGTCGGTCAACAAGTTCAACTTGCTCGGATCAAAAAAGGGTTTTCTCAAAATTATTTATCGAGAATATCCGGTGTTTCCTTAGAAGTTATTGTTTCTATTGAAAAAGATGGTACCATCCCTACTGTTAATGAACTTCACAAATTGTACGATATCTTAGGTGGTGGTATTATAATTAATGGTGATTCGATTGCAAGACTTTAAAATATTGATTTGTCCACTATAAAAAAGCAACCTATTTAGTCGATTAACTTCGTACTACTTCCCTACTTTTTTAATGTTCAAATCGGGGGAGAAATCCCCAAAAAAAAATACCTCTCATAGCGGTTTTCTCATAGTCTGTTTTTAAATCAAAGGCTGTCTTCCTCGGGCAGCCTTTTTTAATTGAGTTTATTTTCTTCTACAAATATATGGCTTCATTAAAATTACTGTAAAAAATAATAAAACTACAATCCCTATTTTACGAAGAACCATTCAATAATGGATTAAATATGCCTTGATTAACATAGTAATAGCGAAGAGAATTAACTTGCCCTTACTAATTTAATAATGACCTTCGGATGATGCTTTTCTCAGCATGCAACTTCTTCTATCTTATTAATAAAAAATATAATGTTTGGCATTTTATTTGCACTCAATTTACTATTGTTTTATCCCCCATACTATTCACAACAATAAAACACTAAACCTATCAAACTTATTTTAAATGGATGGCTAAGTTTTGAGGAACTTAGTCATCTATTATTTTGTCAAAAATTGAAATTACTGATTTGACAAAATAATTTATATCTATAAATCACGAAACTCCTTTCAATAGTTGTGCTTGAAAAAACAATTTAACTTTTCCAAATAATGATATCATGACTCATAATCCACTTTCTTCCCATATTTATTCAAACTAGTGTAATGGGTGTTTTACCAATGTTCCATATCAGTTGGACGGATTCAGTTTTGAGCCAAAATGAGGTTATTTTAATTAACCACAAGATCAACAGTCTACATTTTTCTTACAACTGAAGATAAAACTATAATAACATGGACTAATCCTAGCAATTCCCCAACTAAAGGAATACTTAAACATTTGGCAAATTTGCTTAAAAAGAATGCAGCACAACTTCCTTGTGTAAACAACAATCTTTAACCAATTCGAGCATCGAAATGATACAAAAAATTACACCAGGAAGAGAATATATTGGTAATACTTTACATGGATAAATAACCAGTGTTTTTGCTCAATTAATTATAGGAGAAAACTAAAGCGTGCAAACTATTTTAGTTCCTATTAAAGACAAAAATGAAAATATGATGCCTTGTGTTCGAGTAGAAAATTGTGGTTATAAAATAGGGTTAAATGGAGTGAACAATGATCGGATCTAGTTTAATCAAGTTAAATTTCCAAGTGAAAATTTACTCAATCGATTTGGAGATATTGATAAATATGGAAAATACTCCAGTGAAATTAAAAATTCTACGAAAAGATTCTTTGCTATGCTTGAAATTTTGGCTATTGGTCGAGTAAGTATTCCCTAATCAGGTTTAAGTGCCACATAATCAGTATTCAGCTATCGCTATTAAATATGCCTTAAATCAGCGTCAATTTGGTCTAAATAACCAAAAACATGAAACCTTACTTTTAAATTATCCAAGTCACCAAAGAAGATTAATGCCACGTTTCCTTATAACTTATGCATTAGGCTTTGCGCTTTAGCATCTAGCAAAAAGATATCTAGAAAATACAAAAGAAGACATTCGAGAGATCAAAACTTTTGCAACAGACTTGAAGTCTCATACCACTTGGGTTACCACTGACACTTTGCAAGAAAGTAGGGAGAAATGTGATGAAAAAACTATCTAAAAGTTTACGAAGGGAAACTCTCCTTTTAGTTAAAGCATTTGTAATTCTAGATCAATGCCTAGGTGCCAAAATCATCTGGCCTTCCATACAATAACAACCACAGCAATAATTACTAATCTATCTAGTTTTTTCTTGCAGCTGACAAAACTCTCTTTTACCCTTTAGTAGCAAACATTTTTTACTTTTAAATATCCTATCCTCATGTTACCTATAAAAATACATTTTGAGATATAAATAAAAAATCTATTTCACTCTCTGATGTTTTTTCCTTCCAACTATTATTTTTTCTTTTGAAACAATTCAACAACTACAATCCCAATACTTTTTTAATCTTATCATAAATTGCAGTATTTTCATAAATCCCACTAAACTTCTCGGCTCCTGGTCCAAAAGCAAAAACGGGAATCAACTCCGCTGTGTGGTAATCAGTAGTAAATTCAGTCACCATCGTATCCTGAGTAGTGCCTAAATTAATAGAAAAACCCCCAGTTTCATGATCAGCAGTTACAATTACCAATGTTTCTCCATCTTTTTCTGCCCAATCTAAAACTGCTCCAATACTTTTATCAAAATCTAACATTTCAGAAATAATGTAATCAGCATCATTTGCATGCCCACCCCAATCAATTTGAGCTCCTTCAATCATTAGGAAATATCCTTTCCCTTTACTGTGTGCATTCAAAAACCCCGTAGATACTCTAGTTGCTCCATACAAATAATCGCGTCCACTAGCTACAGGAAGAGGGTCATCATCAGCCGTGAAATACGCAAAATTTTTATTTGGGTCAAATTTAATCGCACTCATATTTTCTCTAAAATAATCACTAACGTAATAATCTTTCCCCTCTAATTCTTTATACAAGTCTCGCTCATCTGTTTCCCTTCGATCAAAATATTTTTTCCCTCCTCCAATAAAAAGATCAATTTCTGTTTTCAGAAAATCAGCAGCAATCTCCTCATACATTTTTCGACTGGGTTGATGCGCAATAAAACTTGCTGGTGTAGCATGCACAATCGTTGAAGTAGTAACCATTCCTGTTGCCATTCCTTTTTCTTCACATTCTTCTAAAATCGTTTTCACTGGTTTCTTTTTTGGATTAACACCAATAGCACCATTGTAAGTTTTTACACCCGATGCAAATGCAGTAGCACCCGCTGCAGAATCTGTAATTAGATTATCGCTTGAATAAGATTTGTGTAATCCAACGATCGGAAACCGTTCCAAATTAAGTCGATTATTATTTTTAATCATACCTGCCGTAATTTGTGAAACGCCCATTCCATCTCCAACCATAAAAATAACATTTTTCGCTTTTCCATGTCGAATAGGACTAGGTAAAGCTGAAGTCGTCGCCAATTTCACAATTGGAGTTGAATTATTATTTTCAGGATAGCATCCTAAAATAAACAGCAAAGAAAATATTACAAAAATTTGTTTCATATACTTATTTTAGTTCTTGACAAGTTTTGTTTTCAACATCCAACAAAAATAAACAATTCTATTTGTCATTTTAGAATTCTATTTTAGCTTGATTACAAAATTACCCGAAAACCATTTTACAAAAAATACTACTACACTAACATATATCGTTTTCCTGGTAGAGTCTTAATCATTCCCTTAAATTCCAATTCCAAAAGTAAAGAAGAAACTTCACTAGGTTGCAATTTTGAAACGTAACTCAATTTATCAATAGCAACTTCATTTTCAGTTTTCAATATTTCTATCACCACTTGTTCTCTCTCAGATAACTCAACGAATAACTGCTTTTGAATATTTCTATTTTCCTCAAATAGTTTCCAACCCATAATTCCAATCACATCATCTGCACACTCAACTAATTGAGCTTTATGGTCCTTTATTAAAAGGTTTCCTCCTCCAAATTTTTTATCTCGAGCTCGCCCTGGAACCGCAAATACATTTTTATTATAACCATTTGCTAACTCGGCTGTAATCATTGAACCACCTCTCTCCTTTGTTTCTACCACAATTAGTGCATCACACATCCCTGCTACAATCCTATTACGCATTGGAAAATGTTCCCTTTCTGGACCTTGTTGATACGTAAACTCAGTTAAAACACCTCCATTTTTTATCATATTTTCAGAAACACCTTTATGCTCATGAGGATATATCATACTTAACCCATGCCCCAAAACTCCAACAGTAGGTATATTCAATGAGATGGACTTCCTATGGGCGGTCACGTCAATACCGTACGCTAAACCACTAATTACCAACACATTATATTTTTGCAATTCGGCAATTATTTCCTCACAAATAATTTTCCCTTGAGGAGTAGGTGTTCGGGTACCAATTATTGAAACTATTCGATCATGATTTAAATCAGTTTTACCTTTAAAATACAATATTACTGGACTATCATTAAAATATTTAAGCCGGTGAGGGTATTTTTCATCCGTATAAAAGAGACATTGAATATTATTATTTTCAATAAACTCAATCTCTTTTTCAGCCTCCTCTAAAACGTTGTAGTGTCGAATATTTTCAGCTAAAGTTCTTCCTATTCCAGGAATACTTATCAACTCTTTTTGACTTGCCTCAAAAACAGCCTTCGCGCCTCCACAATAACTCACTAAATTCTTTGCCGTGATCGCCCCAACTTTTGGAATTTTGGTTATTGCAATTTTGTATAAGAGATCGTTATTCATTATCTTAATTTTCTCGTAACAGGCAATTTATAAATAATTAAATTTTGGCTTATATTCGCACCCAATTTTACAACACACCTTATGTTGAAAATCTACGCAATTTAGCTTTTATTTTTTTCGAAAATAAAGACTAATACGAATATTTATTTTTCAATATTATTAAAAAAAGAAGCCCCGATAATTTTTTGAAATAAAACGAGAAACATTATGACTAAGAAAAAGACAAGTTTTTTGCCAAAAGTTGAAGTACTCATTATTTTAGTTTTCTTTGCTAGTTTTATGGTCTGGGCAATCAGCAAATGTGATGCCACCAAGAAATCATTTCAAGATGAATCAGAGGAAGAAATATCTTCCACTGAAATTGGTAGTATAATTGATTCATTGAATTCTACAAGTCCTGAAATCAATACTGATTTCCCAAGTGGAGAGGCTCCACAACTTTCAACCAATAATCCCACTACCAATCAACCAATTATTAGCCGACAACCTATATATTCAAAATTATATGTCACAATTGATGGATTAAAAATGCGGACTGGCCCATCCTTGGACAGTTCAGTAATTATCCAAATGAATTTATTCGAGCAAGTTGACTTCTTAAACGAATTTACTGACTCAACCTACCAAATTAATTTAGGCTATGAAATGGCTGATGAGCCTTGGTTCAAAATTCAACATCAAGGAAAAAAGGGTTGGGTTTATGGGGCAGGAGTTAACTTCTATAAAAAGAAACGAGAAGGTGCCTTTTCGGGAAATTAACTTTAAAGTTTTATAAGATGAGTTTCTTGACTAATCAAGAAAACATGAATTTCTAATATGAGTGGTTCAAAAGAATTACTTCTTAATAAATATTTTTTGAATTACTGTCTCTCTATTTTTTTCAAAAACTAAAAAATAAATCCCCGAGGAAAAATGATTAGTTAAAATTTCTTTTGAAGAATTCGCCTCTATAAAATCAGTCAACAATATTTTTCCATTTACATCCATCAATCTCATTTCTTTTTTTGTTGTCGAAATATTTTTAATCCTAATAAAATTGGAAGCAGGATTTGGTGCAACTTCTATTTTCCCATCAGAAAAATCTTGTATAGAAACAATATCAATTCCCTCATAATTTAGTACCACACTTGAAGAATCAGATAAATCATTAGTAGGATAAAAAAGATATTTACCATGAAGCGTCCCAGTTAATCCATTAGTTTTGACATGTAAAATAAATTTATTCGTTTGTCCAGTTGGAATGGTTGGCAGGTAAAAATCTGCACTATCCATTTCATTAGCATCAATATAATACTCAGTTGGATCTAATATGGAAATTTCCCAACCATCAGTTCCTCCATGACCTGCAGAAGGATCCACTTCCAAAAAAACTTTTTTCCATCGCATATGTAAAGTATCCAACGTATTATTTTCAAATAAAACGTAGTCATAAAAAATATCAAATGTTGCAGATTTTACTAAATTAATAGTATCTGGTGTTGACAAAAATGCTGTTTGTGCATTTACCTTTATTCCAATAAAAAACGAGATGCCGAGGAAAAATACAAAAATTAATCTTTTCATTTTCTTTTGTTTTTATAAATCATTTAAAGCGAATACCCATTTGTTTCATTAAGAGCGTGGCATTAAAACTTTGACTCACTCCTTTTTTTATTGTATAATCAAACTTTAATTTTCCATCTTGAACTTCCACTTCCATACAAAGATTCTCAATCGCACCTCCCGATTTTACCTCCATGCTTCCTAATTCTAAATCATGCGTTGCAATCAGTCCTGATCCTTTACTGTTGATAAATTGCTGAATTAATGCTTTCGAACCGGTATGACGATCCGTAGAATTTGTTCCTTTTAGAATCTCATCTAAAATAAAAAAAATATTTTGCTCGGCATCAACTGCTTCAATAATTATTTTTAATCGTTTAAGTTCTGCATAAAAGGAGGAGGTACTTTCATGCAATGCATCTACCGTTCTCATACTTGAATATACTTGTAAAGGCGGTAATAAAAATTCCTTAGCACAAACCACACTCCCACTCATCGCTAAAATAATATTTAACCCTATTGTTCGTAAAAAAGTACTTTTCCCGGCCATATTCGAACCAGTAATTAATTTAATGTGTGCCTCGGTTGGCATTGTCAGATCATTGCAAACTCTTTCTTTTCCAATAATTAGAGGATGTCCCATCTGATTGGCAAATAATTCATTTTGGTTTTTCACTTTTGGAAAAACCCATTTTGGATTATTATAATAAAGTGTTGCAAAACTTAAAACGGCTTCAATCTCTTGCAAGGCATCAAACCATCTTGGTAAATTATCTTTTTGTATAGCTTGCCATTTTTCCAAACGATTTACCCAATGCAAATCCCAAAGTGTAAATACATTTAAAAGAATCGCAAAAGGATTATTACGTACATTTAATTGCCGAATGATATAAGATAGTTTCTTAACACTCGTCGATGCATTTTCTTTTCCAACAAAAAATACTGATCGTAATTCGTATAATTTTTTAGAGGAGAATTTCTCTTCTTCAATATGTTGAATCAGTCGCGCATAGTGAGCCAATATCTTTTCTGCCTTGTCAGTTTGTAAATGAGTAGCATTGACCTTTTCCAAGGTAGCCTTTAAAATAAGTGCCGCGGGTATGTAAAGCAAAATCGCCAATTGCCATGGAATATAAAGCAACCATAGCATAACTCCTGCTATCCCGAAAAATGGAGCAACGTACAACGCTATCTTTAACCAAAAGGAATTATTTACATAGGGAGACATATGTAACCATTTTTTTAATGCCTCCAAATGACTTTCAGAATCCTCGGTGGACATACCTATAGCTTGAAAATTTTGACGCCAATCTAACTGGTTTTGTAATTCTTTAATAGACTCTTGACGTATTGAAATTTCTTCTATTGATGCTGGATAGCTCAACCAATTTGCTAAACATTTCCTACCAATAGAGGTATTACTTCGGTTACAATATTGGAAAAATGAATAAGCTCCGAAAAGATCCATATCAACTGAATTTGGATGTTGTGTATCCATAAATTGTTCCCCTGAATCAAATTGGTTGAATTTAAAATTCAGATAATCAATTTCATTTTGATTAACATTAGATAAATTTTCATGATGAATTTGATTTTGTTGAATAGTTTGATGCCAATAGACAAATCGAGCAAATACAACCAAAAATACAATTAAAAAAAAGGTAGCGATCCAGCCATAAGACCATAGAAAAGTAAATACCCCTGCTCCAATAAAAAAGATTACTAATCGAACAATCGAAAAGTAAATATATTTTTGTTTAAACTCAGCAGCCTTATCTGAGAAATCAGTTTGACGTTTTTTGTAAAGTTCTTGTAATTGCAACGAAAAAATATTAAAAATGGTGAATTAATGTTTTTTTACTAAAAATTGAACTAAGAAAATGGTTTACAGATTGTCTCCTGGTAAAATGCAATTGCAAACCATTACAATACAGGTTGTCCGAAATAAGAATTCCCACAAATTTACTATTTTTACCCATGAAGTTTTTAATGAAAAAAAAAATATTTGAGTATCAAGACACAAAATCATAGAATCATTTTTGGACTGAAAGTAAAACAATTACGGACAGGACTAAAATTGTCATTCGCCCAACTCGCAGAGCAATCGGGACTTTCTGTTTCATACCTCAATGAAATTGAAAAAGGAAAGAAATATCCACGAGCAGATAAAATTGCTTTACTGGCCAAAGCCTTAAAAATTGATGTGGAATCTCTAACCTCAACTGAACTTATGAAGCAATTAGCACCTGTAGGTGTATTGTTACAATCAAATTTCCTTAATGAGTTGCCACTAGATTTATTTGGAATTGAGTTATCAAAAGTGACTGAAATTATTGCTAATGCCCCTATTAGAGTGGGTGCATTTATCTCTACTCTAGTTGAAATATCAAGAAGTTATGCTTTGTTGGATGCTCATTTTTTTACGGGTGCCATGAGAGCATATCAAGAAATGCGCTACAATTATTTTGAAGAAATTGAAAAGGCAGTTGATGATTTTTTTAAAAAAGACAAATTACCTTTCAACGGCACAACCAATTCAGATAATTTAAAGTTAATTTTACAAAAAAAATATAAATACCAAGTCATTGAAAATGGCTTATCAGAATTCCCCGAACTAAAAGATATTCGCGCCGTTTTTATTCCAAAAAGAAAAAAACTATTACTTAATGAAAATCTTTCTTCTGCTGAAAAATTATTTCAACTCGCCAAAGAGTTAGGTTTTAATCGGTTAAAAATAAAACAACGCGGGTATACTTCATCCTTATTAAAAATTGATTCATTTGACATGGTCTTAAATCAATTTCAAGCCTCATATTTTGCAGCTGCATTAATTATTCCTCGGGAAGCACTTTTGGAAGATCTTACTTCATTTTTCCAAAAAGAAAGATGGGATGCGGAGGCTTTAATTCAAATCAATCAAAAATATAATGCATCACCTGAAATTTTGTACCACCGCTTAACAAATTTGTTGCCTCAGTTTTTTGATTTACAAAAATTATTTTTCCTCCGATGTATTCATAATACAGAAAAAAATAATTTTGAAATTGATAAAGAATTACACCTTAATCACAAACATCATCCACATGGAAATGGATTATTAGAACATTATTGTCGAAGATGGTTGTCTATATCTTTACTCGATGATATGCATAAAATGCAAAAGGTAGGAAAATATATTAATACTTTTGTAGGTATACAACGGTCAAAATACTATGGAACAGATGATGAATATTTATCTTTCACATTATCACGTCCAGCGCACCCTCAACCACACTTGAATACAAGCGTGACGATTGGGATCTTGATTGATAATGAGGTTAGGGAAAAGATTAATTTTTTGGATGACCCAACTATACGAACCAGAGTTGTGAATAAAACATGTGAGCGATGTCCAGTTAAGAATTGTGAAGAAAGAGCTGCTCCAGCCATTGAGGTAAAGAAAAGGGAAAATAGAAAAGCTGTTCAAAATGCTTTAAAAAAATTAATTGGAGATTAAAATACCTTATCTAAACTTAAGCACATAGAATACTCATTCTCCTTTTCTAAAGGCCTATTTAATTAAAAACTACTTCATCATTGTAACTACCCCCTTATTCCAATCATCAGAACTACTTTTCAAACGAATTTTAAAAGTTGTAAAATTATTTTTTCAATCAATAATTGAAAAATTAGATAATTACCTACTCGGAAAATTAGATATTAAAAATCTAATTGAATGGGTTTGTGGAAAATTCAATATTTCCGTACTTGAATTGATATCCAATTTATCCCAACCAGTAGCGACTACTTCCAACGACTTCATAAAACCAGACATTGTTACAATTTAATGGATTGGTATACCTAATACTAACAACAGCAATGCCGGCAGTTGTTTTAATATCAGATAAATTTACTGCTTGAAAAGCAGTGTAACCATTTCTATTTGCAAAGAATTTAATCATTGCAAATATTCCATTAAATACGAATTAATTAAAGGTCCTTTTTTTCCTAGTGCATTACTTGACAATATTACTCGTCGAGAATTGATTTTTAGAGGAATATTTTAAAATCTCAAGAAAATAAAATTCCCTGTCCCCTTATTTAAATTCAAAATATTTTGTGTTTCCCATTTGGACGACCGAGGTAAAAAAATTATCAGTTTACCTCGTGATGGAATTGAAGAAAATAAACCTAAATCAATTTTAAATCCCATTAAATCAAATAAAATTGTGACTTTTTCGGGAGACAAAAATTTAACTTAGCGAAGAAATACCCTTATTCCCTCAAGAAACTTAGTTTTATATCAAAAATCATAGTAACCCTTTTTCAAAAGTTTGTTTTCTTTGTATTTGCCAAATTTATAAACAAAATTAGGAAGCTCTATTATTTTAATACTTCAAAATAAATCAACTAGCATGTTAAAAAGATTTTACATACTGACTTTCATTTTTGTAATTGTAAGCATTAGTTTAAAAGCACAACAAAATAATGCGAAAATTTCCGTCGAAGATATTTGGGAAAAATATGAATTTGTTCCAAGATCCGTTCCAGGCTTTAATTTTCAAAATGATGGAAAACATTATACCCGATTAGAGGAAAATAAAATCAAACAATATGATTTTACGACGGGTCTATTTATTAAAGACATTTTTGATGCATCTAGTGTAAGCGAAAATTCAGAGTTTAACGGAAAAATGGATGATTACACATTCAGTAAAGATGAAAGTAAAATCTTGATAAAAACTGAAACTGAATCAATCTACAGAAGAAGTACAAGAGCCAATTTTTATGTCTGGGATAAAAATAACAAAACTCTTACAACTGTTGAAAAAACAGGAAAACAACGTTACACTTCTTTCTCAGACGATGCAACTAAAGTAGCTTTTGTTCGAAAAAATAATATATATATTAAGAACTTAGTGAATGGAGAAATTACGCAAATTACACCTGATGGAAAATTTAATTCTATCATCAATGGATCCGCAGATTGGGTTTACGAAGAAGAATTTTCTATCGCAAAAGCATTTGAATGGTCACCTGATGGAAACAAAATTGCCTTTTTAAGGTTCGATGAATCAGAAGTTAAAGAATTTACAATGACTTTATACAATCGAGATTTATATCCTGAGTACAAAACATTTAAATATCCAAAGGTTGGTGAAAAAAATGCCATTGTTTCTGTTCATATTTTTGATATCAGGACAGGAAAAACGACAGAAGTAAAAACAGGTAGTGAACCTGATATGTATTTTCCAAGAATCAAATGGACTCTCGATGCTAATAAACTCTGCATATTTAAAATGAATCGCCACCAAAATGAATTAGAATTATTATTGGCTGATGCAACAAGTGGAAAAACCTCTGTGATGCTTAAAGAAATGAATAAATATTATATCGACATTACAGATGACATGACTTTTCTGGAAGATGGAAAATGTTTTATTTGGACGAGCGAAAAAGATGGATTCAATCATATTTATATGTATGAATTGGATGGAAAGCTAAAAAGACAATTGACTAAAGGTAATTTTGATGTAACTCGTTTTTATGGTGTAGATGAAAAAAGAAAAACCATTTATTACCAAGCTGCTGAAGAATCTCCGTTGGAAAGACAAAGCTATTCCATTAGTTTTAAAGGAAAGAAAAAGAAAAAGATCACTCCAGAAATAGGAACTAATCGCACACAATGGAGTAGTAATTTTGATTACTTTGTAAATACACATTCTACATTAAACTCTCCAGCAACCTATACCGTTTACGAAAATTCAGGAAAAGAAATTCGTGTCATCGAAGACAACGCAGCGATGAGAACTACTCAACAAAATTACAGTTGGAATAACTTCGAGTTCTTCAATGTACCTATCGAAGGAGGTGAAAAGTTAAATGGCTGGATGCTCAAGCCAGCTGATTTTGATCCAGATAAAAAGTACCCAGTTTTCATGTATGTTTATGGTGGCCCAGGTAGTCAAACGGTAACTGATTCATGGGGAGGATTCAATAATTGGTGGTATCAAATGTTAGCTCAAAATGGTTATATCGTGGTGAGTGTAGACAATCGAGGAAGTGGCGCAAGAGGTCAGGAATTTAAAAAAATAACTTACCTCGAACTAGGAAAATATGAAACGATGGATCAAATTTCTGCCGCAAAATATCTAGGAAATCAATCATATATTGATGCAGAACGTATTGGGATTTTTGGTTGGAGTTATGGTGGCTATATGTCTTCACTTTGTCTTTTCAAAGGAGCAGATGTTTTTAAATCTGCAATTGCAGTTGCACCTGTAACGAATTGGAAATGGTACGATACAATTTACACTGAACGATATATGCGTACGGAAAAAGAAAATGAAAGTGGGTACAAAGACAACTCACCAGTCAACTTTACAGATTTGATGAAAGGAAAATATTTATTAGTGCATGGAGTAGCAGATGACAACGTTCATTTTCAAAATACTGCAGAAATGGTTAATGCATTGATTCGTTCCAACAAACAATTTGATACTTATTTTTATCCAAATAGAAATCATGGCATCTTTGGGGGAACAACTCGATTACACTTATACAATAAAATGACAGATTTTATTTATGAAAATTTGTAACATTTAGTAAAATAATGCAAAGAAAAAATAACAAAACACAAGCGTCAAGATATTTAATAACCATCTTGACGCTTTTTTCATTAATTTTTATTTACTCCAATTGTAAACAAACAGAAACTCCACCAAAAGATTTGTCAAAACTAAATTGGATAATTGGTCATTGGAAAATCAATGAAGGGAATGATTTCGAAACTTGGACAAAAATTAATGACCAATATTACTTTGGAAGAAATTTTCGAATTTATGGTGAAGTAGATACTGTTATTCAAGAAACTATTGATTTAGTTATTCGAGATAAAGAAATCCTTTATATTCCAACAGTCAAAACACCCAAAGGAAACCGTCAAGTCCCTTTTAAGATGATATCTGATTCAAACAAATATTTTATTTTTGAAAACAAACAGAATAATTTTCCAAAAAAAATAAGCTATACAAAATTTGATCAAAATACAATCAGAGCCAGAATTGAGGGAGGAAAGAGAAAAGTTGATTTCCAATTTGTTCGAATTGAATAAAGTTTAAGGGTTTATTAACAGAAAAAAAAGTGACTTTACTCATTTTATGCGTTAGAAGTAATATAGATGGCTATTTGATTTTGTTGATTGTAAGTCTCTCTATTAACATAATTTAAGGATTTAAAAAAACGTTAACATAACTATATTCTTTAATAAGATACTCCTCACATGGTATTCAAATGTCTGAAGATCAATTAATAACACATATAAAAATATGTACTTTATTGTGTCAACTGTCATTTTTCGGTCTATTTATTGATAAAAACTTGACAGATCATCTGATAAAGGTTATTTTTACAAAAATAAGAAATTCGTTTCTGGCATAAAGTTGGAAACAAATAAAATAAAAAGTAGATCCATGAAAAATCTAATATTATTATTCTTAATTGTTCCTTGTTTAGCTGCAACTAGCCATAACATGGATAATATTTCAAAAGCGTTGAGTATAGGTGATGTCGATTCTCTTTCTACCTACTTCGATGAGAACGTAGAAATTGATGATGACTTCTATAATAAAACAGAAGCAAAGGATGTAGTAAAAAAATTCTTTTCAAAAAACCCCGCAAAATCTTTTAACCTTATCCATCAAGGTACCTCTAAAGGTGAAGATTCTAAATATTTTATTGGTAACTTGAATACCAAAAGTGGCACTTATAGAGTATACGTTTACATGAAATTATCAGAAAACCAACCTCTTATTCAAGAGCTTCGATTTGACAAAGAATAGTCTTTTAAAATAATTACAATTGATTTTATTAAAAGAAAGGAGCACTCATTGGTTTGAGTGTTCCTTTCTTTTTTAATTGATGAAATTTTCATCCAATTTAAACTGCACGTATTTAAAACAAAAAGCAATAATATCTGAGGAGATGCTCCTACTTTAATCGTCAACTAATTAATTCTTAGATAAATAACTACAAGTTTGACAGCTCCTTGGCTAATCTAGATCTTATAAAATTCTAATGGCAAATTCGAGTACTTAATATGTATTAGATCTTTGTAATTTTCTGCTTCACTTAACATTAAGCAAATTGCTCAAATAAATGTGGATTTTCTTTGATGAATGCATTGAACTTTCGTCGACTAGCAACAAAAGTTATTCTCTTCCCAAAAGTTCCTGGATCTTTTAAAACAATATGGATAGTTCTAAAAATAACAAAATCACGTTCTTCAATATTTTCAACATTCAACCACGGATATTTGTAATTTTTAAAATAGTTGGTCACAAAAACATGTGTTTGATCCATTTCAATTCTCTTGAGCTGAAGAACAGTAAAATAAAAAAATACTACTCCAATAAATAAAAAAATAGTTATCCCATATCGAAAGGTCTGAATAGGTACACCTGCAAAATGACTTGTATCTAAAAACCAAATTGCCATGGTAAATGAAAAGAAAATTACTGTCCAAAAGATAGGTATAAATATTTTCAAGAATAAAGTTAGAGAAGTCGAAACTTGTTGCATTAGTTAATTTTGAATGATTAAATTTTAAATTTTAAGTAATTTAAAATAATTATCTAGGGTTTTTTCATCAAGGCTTTTTCATCTGCCGCTTCTTTGTCTGCCATATTTTTTATAACTCTTCGAGAAATAATAATGCTCACTTCGTATAAACCAAACAATGGAATTCCAATCAAAAATTGAGTAACCACATCTGGTGGAGTAACAATTGCCGCCATCAGTAAAATGATTACAATCGCATGCTTTCTATAACTTTTTAAGAATTCTGGTGTAATCAATCCTATTTTTGACAAAAAATATACAGCAACTGGCATTTGGAAAATGATTCCAACTGGCAACGTAAAAAGTATGATGGATGAAACATAATCAGACAAGTTCGGTTCGAAATCTACTCCTGCACCAAACTCATAGTTGGATAAAAATGTAATTGCAAAAGGAGTAAGAACAAAATAACCGAATGTAACTCCTGATATAAAGAGAGAGGAACATGAAAAAACAATACCTCTTGCTGCTTTTAATTCATTCTTAAGCAAGGCGGGCTTGATAAATCTCCATACTTCCCAAAATAAATATGGGAACGCTACTACCAAACCAAAAATAACCGATACTCGAATATGTGTCAAAAATGCTTCATGCATGGCTTTAATATCCAGTGTAAATTCTGGAGGGAAAAAACAAATCACTTCAGCCATATTGCAGAAGAATTCATACGTTGGAAATTCTTTTAGCCGAGGCCAGAACAAAATAAATGTTGTAAAATCTTTGGCAATAAAAAATCCAATTGCAAAAACCAACAATGCCACCACCGATCGCACTAAATGCCACCTTAATGCCTCTAAATGATCCAAAAAGGACATTTCTGACTCTTCTTTCATATTGTCTACATCAACTTGATCCAACGCCATTAAATATAATTTTTTCCAAAAATAGCATTTTTTAATTAGGTGTGAAAAATGATTATCAAGGAAGTTTAAGACTTAGATTTTTTCTAAATAAGAATATTATAAATCATTTGAACTCTTCTTTTTAATTTTCTTTTTTTTGTAATTTAAAATACTGAGAGTTTCATCACAAAAATCATAATCCGCCTCAACATTTGAAGCAATAATTATCGAGCGACCTTTACCATATTTTTCGATTAATTCTCGATACCAATTCATCCCCTGGTAATCTAAATTCGTGGTAGGTTCGTCAAGAAGTAATAGTGGTGAATCTGAACAAATAGCCAAAACTAATTTTAATCGTTGTTTCATTCCTGAAGAAAAGAATCTTACAGGTTTATCTTTTGATTTCTCAAAGTTTAAAATCCCAATTAAATCTGATGGAGATAATCGGTTAGTAAATGTTTTAAATTTTTGATGAAATTTAATCGCTTCAGTGAGTGTAAATTCCTCGATCAAATCAATATAAGGAGCAGCATAACTTATCTTTTTATACACATCTTCTATGGGTAATTCATTACCTTTCAATAGAAAACCCACATTACCCTTCGAAGGAGTCAAATGACCTGAAATCACTTTTAGCAAGGTAGATTTCCCTGAACCATTTGGTCCTAAAATGGCATATTTCTTACCCGTTTCAAAAGTAAAGTTGACTCCTCGAAAAATCCACTCGTAACGGTACCTTTTTCCTATATTATGAAAGGATACTTCCATTTCCGTTTCCGTTTACTATAATTCTCGGACTAACCTTACTTCCATTCATGTGTCGATACCCTCTAATAATACCACGGCTCGCATCCTTAATAAATTCCAAAATATTTTCTCGTTCAGGCGTTTCGTTCAAAGTTGTTTGAATCACTTCTAATGCTTGTGACGTATTATGTCCTTTTTGATATAGCAATCGATAAATGTTTTGAATATTGTTTATCTGATCGTCAGAAAAACCTTTTCGCCGTAATCCAATTGAATTAACTCCTGCGTAAGAAAGTGGTTCTCTCGCTGCTTTGATGTAGGGTGGTATATCTTTTCTCACCAACGAACCTCCTCCTACCATTACATTATCACCAATTCGTACAAATTGATGAACTGCCGTCAATCCTCCAAGTGTGGTTCTTGGACCAACCTCAATATGTCCCGCAAGTGTTACATTATTGGCCAAAACACATTTTTCGTGAATAATGCAATCATGTGCAATATGACAATAAGCCATTATCAAACAATTATCTTTAATAACTGTTTTCCCATTAGAAGTAGTTCCTATATTGATTGTACAGTATTCTCGAATCGTTACATTATTTCCTATTTCTAAAAAAGTCCGTTCTCCTTTATATTTTAAATCTTGCGGAATTGAACCAACAATTGCACCAGGAAAAACTTTGCAATTTTCTCCTATTCGAGTACCATTCATGATTACTGCATTAGGAAAAATCTCTGTATTATCACCAATCACTACATCTTTTTCGACCGTAACAAAGGCTCCGATTTTTACGTTTTTCCCGATCTTGGATTCAGGATGGATATTTCTTATTGGATTCATGATTGAGATTCTTTCTTTTTTTCAAAAAAATAAGTGTAAAATTTAAATCGGTTTTCTTTTGAAAAAATACTGCTGTTTTCTAAAGAAAAAATTGAATAAAAACATAACGTTTAAATAATCAACTTATTCCTGATGTTTAGACTTTTCTCCAATAGATATTAAAATCATTTTTTGAAAAAATCTATTTAATTTCTCTTTACTATTTGTGCCGTCAACTCACCTTCTGATACAATTTTATTTCCAACATAAGCTGTTCCTTGCATGTGACATATCCCTCTTCTAATTGGAGACAATAATTCCATTTTAAAGATTAAAGTATCACCAGGACCTACTTTTTGTCTCAATTTAACTTTATCAATCTTTAAAAAATAAGTATCCCAATTTTCTGGATCAGGAACAGTTGATAATGCCAAAATTCCTCCTGTTTGTGCCATCGCTTCTATTTGTAAAACACCCGGCATAACTGGATTACCTGGAAAATGACCTTGAAAAAACTCTTCATTGAAAGTGACATTTTTTATTCCAACTACGTGATTATCACTTAACTCTATTATTTTGTCTATCAATAAAAACGGATATCGATGGGGTAAACGTTTGGCTATTTCTACAACATCGTAAATAGGATCATCGTTTGGATCGTACTTCGGCTTATTTTTAAGCTTTTTTTGCTCAACTAGTTTTTGTTTCAATAACTTAGCAAACTCAATATTCGCAGTGTGTCCTGGTTTAGTTGCAACGATTCTTCCTTTTATTGGTTTCCCTATTAAAGCTAAATCCCCCATTACATCTAGTAATTTATGTCGAGCAGCCTCATTCTTGAATTTTAACTCAATAGTATTTAAAATTCCCTCTTTATCAATCTCCACACTTGGTTTTCCCAATTTCTTTGCTAATGCATCCAATTCCTTCTTTTCCATAACTCTATCCACAATAACGATTGCATTATCCAAATCGCCCCCTTTAATTAAATTTTGTTCCAATAATGTTTCTAATTCATGTAAAAAAACGAAAGTCCGGCAAGGTGCAATCTCTTTTTCATAATCAGTAATTGACTTCAAAGAAGCATATTGATGTCCCAAAACAGAAGAATTAAAATCAATCATCGTTGTCAATTGAAAATCCTCACTTGGAAATATCATTAGTTCAGCACCCGATTCATCATCTTTAAAGGAAATAGATTCCTCAATTTCAAAATAATCTCGATCCTCACTCAATTCTTTTATACCAGCCTTAATCAACTTCTCTACAAATTCTCTAGCACTTCCATCCAAAATTGGTGCCTCGGGACCATCAATATCAATCATTGCATTATCAATCTGTAATCCTAGCAAGGCAGATAATGCGTGCTCCACAGTTGTGACTGAGGCTTCACCAGCTGAAATGGTCGTACTTCGATTAGTAGAGCTAACCCTGTTCACATCAGCTGCAATAACTGGTTGATTTTCAAGATCTACTCTTTTAAATTTATAACCATGATTTGCAACCGCAGGATGAAAAGTCATAGTAACTTCTTTTCCTGTATGTAAGCCAATTCCTTTTATTTTTACTATTTTTTTAAGTGTAGTTTGCTTCATTTTTGATTATTGAAGATTCGAGATTTGAAAATTGGCACAAAGATAAGAGTTTGTTTAGAAAAATGAGAAAAAGGTTACTAATCCTACAGTACTTTAAATGTTTCAGGTAAAAAAAATAGTTCTTTTAATTATGATCACATAACAAACCTTTCCCCCTGAGTCATTTGTTTTTCAACAAATTTACCTTTTTAGATAATTCTGGTAAATTCTTAAAGACAGCATATGATCTTAAATAATTTGCATAACTTATTGCTGGAGATCCATAAATGGCAGTTTTTTCTTTTTTTACACTTTTAGCCACTCCTGATTGCGCCTGGACTTTTGTACCATTAGCGATTTCAATGTGCCCGACAAAGCCAACTTGTCCTCCAATAATACAGCTTTCTCCAATTTTTGTGCTACCCGCTACTCCTGTTTGAGCAGCAATAACAGTATTTTTTCCAATTTCAACATTGTGCGCAATCATGATGAGGTTGTCCAATTTTACTCCTTGACGAATGATAGTGGATCCCATAGTTGCTCGATCAATTGTAGAATTAGCTCCAATCTCCACATCATCCTCAATTATCACATTTCCAATTTGAGCCACTTTCTTGAACGTACCATCTGCTTCAGGTGCAAAACCAAAACCATCTCCACCTATCACTACATTCGCATGGAAAATACAATTGTTTCCGACCTCACAATAATTATAAATTTTCACACCAGAAAAAAAAGTACAGCCATCTCCAATCTTGACATTTTTTCCAACAAAAACTTGCGCCTGTAAAAAAGTATTATCACCTATTACAGCACCTTCTTCAACAACTACGAATGGTCCTATATTTACATTATCACCAATTATTACTGAAGCGTGAATTACTGCTTGGGGTGAGATTTCATTCCTTTTATTAACTTTCTGAGTAAAGTTTTCCAACAAAAATGAAACTGACTTATAAACATCTTCTACCCGAATTAACGTAGCAGAAATTGGTTGTGTAGGAACAAAATCTTTGCTAACTAAAATAATAGCAGCTTTGGTAGTATAAACGTAATGCTCATATTTTGGGTTAGCAAAAAAACAAATTGAATCTTCGGTAGCTTCTTCAATTTTGCTAGGTTGACTTACCATTACATTAGGATTCCCTTCGATGATACCATTAAGCGAATGACTTAGATCTTTGGCTGAAATTTGCATGATAAAATAAGGTTTAGCGATAGATTTAATTTTATTACCCAAAGGTAAAAATAAATTTCGCTCATAAGTTTTTTAGACAAAACGAAATATCGTTATTCATTAAACGATATTCTTTCTCTTTTAGCTTATTCAATTAAGCTAGAAATAATATTTACTTTTAATTCTTCCTTTTTTTGTAAAAAAAAATCATCCAACTTTCATTCTACTTTCCAATGGTTATCTTTGCTCTCCGAAATTGGAATTTCTTTTTCTGGTTTCTGTAAACTCTTCTTAAAAAGACAATTATGGAATTTTCAAAAAAAATAAAACTAGGAACTCGTGGAAGCCGACTTGCATTGTGGCAAGCAGAATTTCTCAAAAGTCAACTTGCTGAAATTGGAGTCGAATCTGAATTAATTATTATCAAAACTCGGGGGGATCAAATCCAACACATCGGTTTTGATAAAATGGAGGGCAAAGGTTTTTTCACAAAGGAAATTGAAGATGCCTTATTACGTGGCGATGTTGATATGGCTGTTCATTCGATGAAAGATATGCCAACCAATTCACCAAAAGGATTGGTGATTACTGGGGTTTCTTATAGAGAAGATCCATCTGACTGGTTATTAATTCGAAAAGAATCTGTCGATAATAATTTAGATTTAAAATTGAAAAAGAATGCAATTATCGGTACCTCATCTGCAAGAAGAAAAGCACAAATGTTAGATTTTAGAGATGATATCGAATTGAAAGATATTCGTGGAAATGTCCCTACTAGAATTGAAAAATTACGTTCTGGAGATTTTGACGCAATTCTTTTGGCTGGAGCTGGTGTGCAAAGGTTAGAGCTAGATATTTCAGATTTAGAAGTGCTCAAATTCAATGTAAAAGAATTTGTTCCTGCCCCTGCTCAAGGTGTTTTGGCTTTTCAAACTTGTGTGGATGATATAGAGACTAGAAGGATCTTAAAAAAAATTCATCATTCGGATGTAGCAAAATGTACGAATATTGAACGCAAAGTTTTAAATCTACTAGATGGTGGGTGTCAATTACCGATGGGAGCTTATTGTGAAAGAGATATTGATGGAAATTATCATCTTTGGGTTGCCAAAGCTGATGCATGGAACGGAGAGGTAAAAAGAGTTCGTCTATCTTCGAGTACAAGCTTTGAATTGCCAGAAATGGCAATTCAAAAATTAAATCAATAAAATGAATAATAAACAATAACTCATTTCAAAAAATTAAACTATTTATGTTTTTATTCTTTCACATCAACGCAACTGGTAAACCTAAAAAATGGAATACTCCACCAAGTGATACTTTTTTCTGGCCTCGATTATTTCAAATCTCTTGGCAACAATATAACGAAAAAGGTGAAATCCAAAATTCCGCAGATCACATAATCAAACCTCAAGGATTTGAAGTACCTATTGAAGTCGAAAATTTTACCAGAGTAACGCCAGAACGGGCAGAAGAGGAAGGCGTGGAATTGGAGTCAACTTTGAGAGAATTTTCCAAACTTGTAGACGAGTCAGAATACCTTATTGCTCACAATATTAAATTAGCAGCAAATGTCGTGGAAGCAGAATTTATTCGTACCAACATTCCTTCTCGCTTAATGGCGTCTGATCAATACTCCTTAATGCAAGAGGCGACTTATTTTTGTGGGATTCCCGCAAAGGGAGGAAAAAAGTATAAATGGCCTTCGCTCCAAGATGTTCATATGGCTTGCTATAATTCTAATTTTGCAGATGCCTTTGATCCCTCAACTTGTGTGCAAGCTGTAGCGAATTGCTTTTTCTATTTATTGAAAAAAGAAGAAATAGATGTCTTTTAAAAATCGAACCAAGTGAACTTACAAAAGATCAAACATTACATTGCTGAATATAAAAAGCACCTTCAGTCCAAACGTAACTTTGATGAAGGTTATAAGTGGGAATCACTCCAAGTTTTTCAAGACAATTGGAATATTGAAGCAGCTGACTTTGTGAAAATGTATGATGCAAGTTTTCAGAATAGTGAAACAAGGAGGCTTTGGAAGGGAGATAATTTTTTTCCAAAAGAAATGATGATGAAATTTATTAAGATTTCTCCTGACTTTGTAAGAAATATGTTTCGAGATCTCTTTAATGAAAATAAAGATATTGAAAGTCGAATTTCTCGTTTTCAATTTTGTTGCGATAGTTTATTAAATGAGTACAAATCTAAGTTTCCTTTAACTATCGAGAATCGTCATTTTCATATAGAGAATCATATGATTTCGATGTACTTATGTTTTCGATACCCCCAACAATATTCTTTCTTTGAGTATGCTTTTTTCAAGCAAGCAATGGAAAATATTGGCGTAACTAATTTACCAACTCAATTTGATATTGCCCGTTTTTTTAAAGTAGCTAGAACACTTAATACGTTTTTGCAAAAAGATCTAGAGTTAATTAATTTGCAAAAAAAGAAATTACGACCAGAAATTCATTTTATGGATGATACGCTACTTATTGTAAATGACTTTTATTCATTCATAGCAAATCTTAATCATTTTTAATCCCAAAAAACCATTTTTTTCATTATTCCTCATTTTTTCCATCAAATCAACTAATTACTTATAATAATTTTATTAATTTAAAGGGTTAACTTTCTTGTCCCCTCTACCGATAATTTGTCCCAATCGAATTTCAGTACTTTTATTTAAACCTAAGTGATATTTTCAACTGAAATTATTGCATTAAAAATTACGCATATGCTTTTTCAAAAACGATTAGTAATTATTAGTTTAATTATCCTTTGGGCGGACATCTGGTCAATAAATATATTACTTGGCCAAGGGTTTTCTGATGCTTCATCTGAAGCTGGTATCACACTAGTTCATAATACAACTGGAATAAACGACCACAAGATGGGCACAGGTGCTGCCTGGTTAGATTATAACAAAGATGGTTACCTAGATTTGTATGTGACGATGAGAGTTGGAGCCAACAAATTATTTAAAAATAATGGTCCAGATCCAATAACAGGGATTTATAACTTTGATGAAGTTGCTGGAGCATTTGGAGTTGATGATGCGAATGGTGATGGAGGTGGTGTATCTATAGCTGACATTAACAATGATGGTTGGGATGATATTTTTTTAGCAAACTGTAGTGGAAATAGATTATTCCGTAATAATGGACCAGATGTCAATGGAGTATTTTCCTTTACAGATATAATTTCATCTGCATTTGTAGATGGAACAGCAGGTGGGAATTCTAGAAGTCCATCTGCTAGTTGGGGAGACTATGATAATGATGGATTTCTAGACTTATATGTTGCTCAACATTATACAGTATTAGGTGCCTCAGGAGGAACGACTCAGGACTTTTTATACCATAATAATGGAAATGAAACATTTTCAGATATTTCAAATTTATTAGTTGTAGATAGTTTAATGGGAGGTGGATTTATTGGTGGATGGTCTGATTATGATAAAGATGGAGACTTGGATATTTTTCTAATCAACGATTGCCCTATTGCAATAGGAAAGCCAACTATGGTTTGGAGAAATGACGGTGGTAGCGACCCTTTAAATTGGAATTTCACAGAAGTAAGTGACAGTATTGGGATGGATGACTGTAGAAACGGAATGGGGATTGGTGTAGGAGATTATAATCGAGATGGATGGATGGATATTTTTTATACCAATATTGGGGATTGCGTTATGTATAGTAATGATGCAGATGGTACATTTAGTGATGTGTCTAACCAATCTGGAATTGATATTCAACCTGCACAACACTACTCTTGGGGAGCTGCTTTTATGGATTATGATAATGATGGTTGGCAAGATATTATGGTTTCAATTGGTGCTTTAAGCCTTAACCCTAGCCCTGGCTTTCCTTACAACCAGCAACCCAATATGTTTTTCCGAAACAATGGTGATAGTACTTTTACAGAGATGGCTACCCCTTTAGGGTTGAACGACGATCGTCAAACAAGAAGTGGTATTTATGGAGATTATGATAATGATGGTGACTTAGATCTTTATGTTACAAATTATGAGGATAACTGTGTGTTAAATAAAAATAATTTAAGTAATGGAAAACATTGGATTAAAATTCATTTATCGGGAACACAAGGAAATCAGGATGGCTTGGGTAGTAAACTCAAATTAACGACATCCGATGGAACTATCCAATACTATGAAACAAGAAGTGGTTCAAATTTGGGGGGAGGAGATTCTCCTTATGCACATTTTGGACTAGACACCAATACTGTAATTACCGAACTAGAAATCAAATGGCTTTCAGGTGAAGTACAAGTTATTAATAACTTAAGTGTTGATCAACTATTACAAGTTGTTGAACCACTTGCTCCTCTTCCTATAGAATTAATAAGCTTTTCTGCTCGTCAAGAAAATGATATAGTAACCTTAGAATGGAAAACTGCCTCTGAATACAATAATGATTATTTTATTATTCAAAGAAGTAACGATGGAAATTATTTTACTGATTTTGAAAAAATTCAGGGAAGAGGGACAACAACATTCAACACAGACTATCAAAGTTTTGATTTAAAACCATTACAAGGGGATAATTATTATAGGCTGAAACAATTAGATTACAATGGAAACTTTGATTATAGTGAAATCCGGTTAGTTAATTTTAAAGGAAAAAACACAACTATTAATGTTTTCCCAAATCCTATAACAACAGGAAATTTGAATTTAAAATTTTCAAATACTCATAGAAATACAATAATTGAAATTAGAGATATTTTAGGTAGAATAGTATTTCAAAGGAATGTAGAAAATGAAGGAAATCAAATAATTGAAATATCAACAAATAATTGGAAAAATGGAATTTATTTGGTTCGAGTTTTTAACATAACTACGGATCAAAAAGTAAAGGTTGTTTTAAACAATTAAAAAATACTTTCAAAAGCAAACACAAAGGGGCTTAATTTATTGGCAATCAATGAATTAAATCCCTCTTTTTAGTGTATCTAACCTATTTACTCCCCCCTAAAATGTCAGCCCCATAGAATTAAAGACAGTCAGAATGATAGACACTTACACCTTTCCTGTCAAAAAAAGTGATTTTTTTATTTGGAATGCTTTATGCAATCTCCCATCATAGCGCTTTATATTAAGCAGGATGACTTAAAAAAATACAAACATGGTAGATTTCAGTTCAGACCCAAATACTCCCCAACATCCCTTTAAAACTTCGCATAACGATGGACAATTGCTCGATGCTTATTCCCAGACTGTAATTAGCGTTGCGAAAAAAACGAGTGATGCTGTAGTTCAAATTCAAGTAAAGAAAAACCCTACGACACAAAAACAACAAACCCGAAAACCACAAAATTCATTTGGAACGGGGTCTGGTTTTATTATTTCAAGTGATGGATTTATTGTAACCAACAGCCATGTAATTAAAAGTGCTGAAAAAATAACAGTCAATATACAAGACGGTAGGCAATTTTCAGCCCAAATTATTGGGGATGATCCTGCAACCGATATAGCTGTTTTACAAGTCAACGCTGAAAACCTTTCTTTTATAAAATTTGGTAACTCAGACGCTTTACAAGTTGGACAGTTGGCGATTGCTATTGGAAATCCCTTTGGTTTTCAATATACCCTTACGGCAGGTGTAGTGAGTGCATTAGGTAGAACATTACGAACAGAAAGTCAGCGTTTAATTGATGACGTAATTCAAACTGATGCTGCACTAAATCCAGGAAACTCTGGTGGTCCGTTACTAAATTCTTTTGGAGAAGTGATAGGCGTAAATACAGCGATTATTGCCTCGGGGCAGGGACTTTGTTTTGCTGTTACCTCCAACTTAGCTGAATATATTGTTGGTAAATTAATTATTGATGGGAAAGTACGAAGAGGGATAATTGGTATCGCTGGTCAGACTATTCGATTTAACTCGAGAGTAATTCAACGTTTTCAATTAGAAGTAAAATCAGGTGTGCAAGTTCAACAAATTGAGAATAAATCTGCTGCCTATAACTCTGAACTACAAAATGGTGATATCATTATTGGACTAAACACCGCCAAGATAAATTCCATAGATGACTTACATAAATTATTGGATGAAGAATCAATTGGCCAAACAACTGAACTAGAGGTATTAAGAAAAGGAAGGAAGGAAAAAATCAAAGTTATTCCTGCTGAATTAAAAAATTAAATCTCAAAAAACCGCAAAATGAATAATTACATTTTGCGGTTTTTTTATCTGAAGTATAGATTACATATTTCTTCGATATTGACCACCTACTTCATAAAGTGCATTGGTAATTTGTCCCAAGGAGCAAGTTTTCACTGTCTCCATTAAGTGCTCGAAAATATTCTCGTTATTAATTGATGCTTGTTGTAAATCTTTCAGGTTTTGAGCAGATTTTTCAATATCCGTTAGATGTAAATTCTCGAGCGTCTTAATTTGATCTAATTTCTCCTCTTCTGTTGCACGAATTACTTCTTCAGGAATAACTGTAGGTGAACCATCTTTTGATAAAAAAGTATTCACCCCAATAATTGGAAATTCACCTGTGTGTTTCAACGTCTCATAGTGTAAACTTTCATCTTGAATTTTACTTCGTTGATACATTGTTTCCATCGCACCAAGCACTCCTCCTCTCTCAGTAATTCGATCAAATTCCAAAAGAACAGCTTCCTCCACCAAGTCTGTTAAATCATCAATAATAAATGAACCTTGCAATGGGTTTTCATTTTTTGCCATTCCTAATTCATGATTAATAATCATCTGAATCGCAACAGCTCGACGAACACTTTCCTCTGTCGGAGTCGTGATCGCCTCATCATAAGCATTCGTATGAAGACTATTACAATTATCATAAATCGCGTATAATGCTTGCAAAGTCGTTCGAATATCATTGAACGAAATCTCTTGTGCGTGCAATGATCGACCTGAAGTTTGAATATGATATTTCAATTTTTGCGAACGATCATTCGCTCCATATTTCATCTTCAAGGCCTTCGACCAAATTCTTCGAGCAACTCTTCCGATCACCGCATATTCTGGATCTACGCCATTCGAAAAGAAGAAAGAAAGGTTTGGCGCAAAGTCATTTACATCCATTCCTCTAGACAAATAATATTCTAAAAATGTAAATCCATTTGACAAAGTAAATGCTAGTTGCGAGATTGGATTCGCTCCAGCCTCAGCAATATGATATCCTGAAATCGAAACAGAATAAAAATTTCGAACTCTTTCCTCTATAAAATACTGCTGCACATCACCCATCAATTTCAAAGAAAATTCGGTAGAAAAGATGCAAGTATTTTGTGCTTGGTCTTCTTTTAAAATATCTGCTTGAACTGTTCCCCGAACAGCATTTAATGCTTTTACTTTTAATTCATTATAGATTTCAGGTTCTAAAATTTGATCGCCCGTCACTCCCAACAACATCAAACCTAATTCATTATTCCCTTTTGGAATTTCTCCGTTATATTTTGGCCGAGTCAAATTTTTATCATCATAAAGCTCTTTCAGCTTAATTTCCACCAAATGCTCCAAACCATTTTCTTTGATGTAAACCTCACATTGTTGATCAATTGCTGCGTTCATGAAAAATGCACAAATTGTTGCAGCAGGTCCATTAATCGTCATCGAAACCGAAGTCGAAGGATTACACAAATCAAATCCTGAATACAACTTTTTAGCATCATCTAAACAACAAACACTCACTCCTGAGTTTCCAATTTTTCCATAAATATCAGGTCGATGATCTGGATTTTCTCCATAAAGCGTGACTGAATCAAAAGCCGTTGATAATCGATTCGCAGGCATATCTGCCGACAAATAATGGAACCGAGTGTTCGTTCTTTCTGGCCCACCTTCACCCGCAAACATTCGAGTTGGGTCTTCTCCTTTTCTTTTGAATGGAAAAACTCCAGCAGTAAATGGAAATTCTCCAGGCACATTTTCTTGCAAAACCCATTTCAAAATTTCACCCCAATCCTTGAACCTCGGTAACGAAACTCTAGGGATTTTCAAATGAGAAAGTGAAGTTGTAAATGTCGGAACTCTAATTTCTCGATTACGGACTTTGTACATAAATTCATCCGCTGAGTATGCTGCCTTTTTTGTTTCCCAACCATCCAATATTTTTTTACATCGTCCATCCAAATCTAATTCTAACTCTGAATATGATTTTTTTAATCCTTCTAAAACAGTTTCTCGATTTTCAATTCCCTCTTGTTTCTCAATAATTGAAATGGAATTTTTAATACCAAACAACTTTCTCGCAACCTCACATTGTTTTTCTACCCAACGATCATATTGTCGATTATTTTCAGAAATTTCAGATAAATATCGAGTCCGATTTGGGGGAATGATATAAATCTTTTCACTTAGTCCATCCTCTAAATTAATACTTGGCTTTAAATTAGCACCAGTTTTCTCAACAATTGTATCCATCATTTTTTTGTACAAAACATTCGTCCCTGGATCGTTAAATTGAGAAGCAATCGTTCCAAAAACTGGCATCTCAGTTGGAGGAGTCTCCCACATTTGATGATTACGTTGGAACTGTTTTTTCACATCTCGAAGAGCATCTTGCGCGCCTCTTTTGTCAAATTTATTAATCGCGATAATGTCAGCAAAATCTAGCATGTCAATTTTTTCCAATTGCGTTGCTGCTCCATACTCAGGTGTCATCACATACATCGCCACATCTGAATGATCAACAATTTCAGTATCAGATTGACCAATTCCAGAAGTCTCCAAAATGATTAAATCGAAGTTTGCCCCTTTCAAAATATCAACCGCAGATTGCACATGCTTCGACAACGCTAAGTTCGATTGACGCGTTGCCAATGAACGCATATAAACTCGACCTTGGTTAATTGCATTCATTCGAATTCGATCTCCTAACAATGCTCCACCTGTTTTTCTTTTTGATGGATCAACTGAAACTATGGCAATTGTTTTATCCTCAAAATCCATCAAATATCTTCGGACTAACTCATCTACCAAACTAGATTTTCCTGCACCTCCTGTTCCTGTAATTCCTAGAACTGGAATTGTTTTCGTTTCATTTTCTTTATTAATCTGATTGAGCCATTCTTTATTTTCCTCTGGGAAATTCTCTACTGCTGAAATCATTCGAGCAATTGCATGAGGATCTTTTTCCGAAAACTTCTTTACCTCTCCGTTCAAGTTAATTCCAACTGGAAAATCACATCCTTCCAACATATCATTAATCATTCCCTGCAAACCCATCTCCCGCCCATCATCTGGGGAATAAATTCGAGTGATCCCATGTTTATGCAACATGTCAATCTCAGTCGGTAAAATAGTTCCACCTCCACCTCCATAAATTTTCACATGTCCAGCACCTTGCTCTTGTAGCAAATCATACATATATTTAAAAAATTCATTATGACCACCTTGGTAAGATGTCAAAGCAATTCCCTGCACATCTTCCTGAATCGCAGTATTGACAATTTCTTGCACAGATCGATTGTGTCCAAGGTGTATAATTTCAGCGCCACTGCTCTGCAATATTCGACGCATAATATTGATAGCTGCATCATGCCCATCAAATAACGATCCCGCTGTAACAATTCGGATTTTATTTTTCGGCTGGTAGGGAAGTATTTTTTCCATAAATATATTTGGTTATTAATCCTTTTTTAACTTTTGTTCCAAAAGGGCTCTGATTCAAAATGAAAGTGACACAAAATTACGCTTTTTTGCTTTTGAAACAGCTAGAAAACCATGGAAATAGTTATCGATTATCTAAAAAATACTCCTCCCTTTTCACCGTTTTATTTAGTTTCTCGCCAAAACATATTACTTTACTTCTAGTAAATTTCACAAAACTATATTTTACCCTAATTAAGATTTCATCTCTAAGATCATGTATAAAACCTTACCTCTCCTTCTAATGATTGTTTCTTTTTTCGCTTTTTTTCGATTAGGGGATCATTTAATTCAAGATTGGGACGAATCTCGCCATGGAATTAATGCCATCGAAATGTTGCAAAATGGAGATTGGGTCAACTTGCACTTTAAAGGTCAACCTGACGATTGGAATATTAAACCTCCATTAGCAATTTGGGCTATTGCCCTTAGTTATACCATTTTTGGTACTAATGAACTAGCTTTACGAATCCCATCCGCTTTAGCAATTATTTTAGCATTTTTCTTTTTATATAAAATTATTAGACTTCACCAATCTGAGCAATTTGCATTTTTCACCTGTTTAATTTTAGTTACTGTCAAAGGTTGGATTGGATATCATGTAGGAAGAACCGGAGACACAGATGCTATGCTGGTAACTTTTTTAATGGGAGGAACTTTCTTTTTTCTAAAATTTCTAGGAACTACAAAAGAAGTCAACATTTTATTCTCTGCATTGTTTTTCGGCCTAGCATTTTTGACCAAAGGATTCGCAATGATGGTTTTTGCCCCTAGTATTTTGTTATTTTCTTTTTTTACCCAAAAACTTCAATTCCTTTTCTCTAAAAAAATAACTTACCTAGCATTAATTTTATTTTTACTTTTCCCAATTGGATGGCTTTGGATAAAAACACAATATGGCATCTCATTTCCCGAAAACAGTGAATTAAAAAACAATGATTTTACATCAATTATTTTTTATGACTTAGCTGAGCGATTTTCGAATCCTGAGTTTGTCGATCCAAATGATTTGCCTTCCAAATTATTTTTCTTTTCATATTTGGATACTAGATTTAATTTATGGAATTACTTTTTCTATCTAGGTATATTAGGAGTCTTACTTTCTTATTTATTAAAAAAAACAAATATTGAACAGATTTTTTCAAAACTTAAATCACCGATAATTTTAGTTTCTATATGTTGGACTACACCTTTAATTTTATTCCAAAGCTTTGCTAATCTTCAACATCATTGGTATTTAGCACCTGCACTTCCTTTTATTGCCATCCTTACTTATGATATTATTTTTTTACTAAAAAAACAATTTCCTTTTTTCAAATATATCTTTTTTGGGACATTGGTGTTTACATTATTTCGTCAAATCAATATGTTTAATTCATTTGATGAAAAATCAAAAATAATTGAAACAAATCAAACCAATTTAGCCGAAGCGAAAAGAGTAATAAACCTTATTCCTCATCCTAGCCAATCACTAATTCTTGAATTATACCATTGTAATCCAAACCAATTTTTCGAAAATAATATTTCTAAATTCAACTTTGAAATAGAAAAATCAGATTTAATTATCCTTAGAAAAGAAGATCAAAAACTACTTCCTCCCACCCTTTTCCTTGAGTACATTCCAATCTCAAGAGAAAATGAATTTTGTATCTTAAGAAAAAAATAACTATCCAAAAACTACCCTTTCAAACTCACTCAACATCATTGCCGTCGCTCCCCAAACTACTTTTCCATCAAAATCAAAATAGGGAACATTTTTTAAAACTATGTTTTCCCCACCTTTCATATCTTTAGTTTTTTTATTTTCATTTTTATTTAATTCCTTAATTGGAATTTCTAAAATATTATCAACCTCTGAAGGTTGGGGAATAAACTCAGGCAGCTTTTCCAAAAAACCTACAAATGGATGTACTAAAAAGTTACTCACAGGAATATATAATTCGGTCAATCGGCCTAATACATTTATTTCATCTCTAGAGATTCCAACTTCTTCTTCCACCTCTCGCAATGCACCTGCCACAAATGAATCATCGTCATCTTCCAATCTTCCACCTGGGAAACTAATTTGACCACTGTGACGATCTTTTTCGTGAGGCATTCTTTGAATTAATGTAAAATGCCAATCGTCATTTTTTGGAAACAATAATACTAAAACACAAGCGACAATAGCGTCATCAGGTGCACCTTTGTAATGTTGCCGGAGAGCGGGTGCCATATTTAATTGAGCGATTCTGCCGGGAAGTGTTTTTCCTAATTTTTTTCGAATGTTATCTATCATAATTAAATTTGGTCGGCTTTAGATGACCGAAAAAGTGAGTAAAATGAATTTAAAATAAATTAACCTATTTATATAATTTGTATACAAATTTTGGTTCTCAGAAACATACTTTTTACTGCTGGTGGCAATGAATGGGAAGACGATAAAATAATAGCAACCAAGCGCTATTTGGATCCAACAGAATTGAATGCAGAGATTGCTTTATACCATCAAAAGATGAGTTTCCCAGAAGACGATAAATCAAGTGAATAATTTCCCCTTCACAAACTTAAATAACTTAATAAATAAACACAAAAATGAAAAATACTTATTCTTGCCCGGAAAAATTATTGGCTGGAGAAATTTGGATTAAATGAATGTTTATTGAAATGAAAAATTTATCGCAATGGCACGAAATGATACTTGAAATTTGAATCCACTATTGAATTTATCTCTTGTTAGTGACTCTCAATTTCAAATTAAAAGAACTAAACTGAGTGAGTTGATTAAAAAATAATTCATGCAAGGCAATAAGAAAATGACGACTACTTAAAGAGGATTAGGATAAAATATAACCGAAACCAAGGGACTGATGTTGAGCTACTTGACCAAATTCCAATTTGCGATATTAAAAGAGATAATATTGAGAAAGTAGTAACACCTCGATATCATTAAAGAAAAATTTTCAAGAAGATTATTAACGTTGATTTTATTCATGAATTAACGTAATATCGACGAACAATTAGAAGAGCGGTGATTTTCCAGAATGAAAATCACCGCTCATAAATTCACAGTTTATGCGTAGGCATTAACTGTTAAATATTTATTTTTTATTTGAAATTTCTAGGTATTTTTTCAATGCCATAGTCATAGAAGGCGTGTCAGGCGCAGGTGCAGGTATATTTATAGTTAACCCTTTATCTTCAACTGCTTTTTGGGTAGCACTACCATAAATCGCCATTCTAGTATTCTTTTGTTTGAAATCCGGAAAATTTTCATAAAGGGAATTTATTCCCAATGGACTAAAAAATACCAACACATCGTAAGTCACATCCTCTAAATCAGACAAATCTGCACTTACCGTCCGGTACATCATGGCATCTTGATAATTGATCTCATTTTTTTCTAAGAAATCAACTACCTTTTTTGCACCTAAATTTGAACAAGGCAAAAGGAACTTTTCATTATCCTTATGCTTCATAAAAGAAGGTTTCAAATCTTGAATCAACCGTTTACCTGCGAAAACTTTACGTTTCCTGTAAACAATAAACTTTTGTAAATAATTGGCTATTGCCTCAGACAAACAAAAATATTTGGTGTCTTGTGGCATCTTGATTCTCATTTCTTCACACATTCGGAAGAAATGATCAACTGCACCTTTTGCTGTAAAAATAATTGCAGTAAACTCATCCGGACGGATTCGAGTTTTTCGAAATTCTTTTTCAGTTACTGGTTCAACTTGGATGAATTGGCGCCAATCTATTTGTAGACCGTATTTCTCTTCCAATTCGTAATAAGGCGATCGTTCAGGTTTAGGCTGGGAGATCAAAATACTTTTGATCTTACGAAAAGTCTCTCCCTTTGCTTTACTATTTGATGACATTCAAAATTGTTTTTGCATTTAGAAATTATCTTCTTTTCTCTAAAAAGAAGGCGTCATAATCCCTTAAAAACTTATTGAATTCCTGTCCCGCTCATTGCTATTTTCAACAGAATCAAGACAGGGGCTATTTCGACGCCACAAAGGTATATAAAAAAATGAAATTTATTACGATTTAAAAACTTTGATGCTAGGAATAGTCCTCGAATACTGCGAAAAAAGTAAACTATCCCAATAATAATAAGAGAAAGATTTATGGCAATGGGAATTATTTGAGGAGGAGCGTAAGCTATAATAACATTTGCTACAAATAAAATAATGCTTAGAATAATGCCAAAAACAGTAATTGTTAAACTATAAATGCTTATTTCTTTTTGAATAGGAAAAACCCAACCAAGAATTTTTAGGGCTAGATGTTTTAGAAAAACTAAAACTGAAACAGTACCTACTGACATCGTTAACAGGTCAAAGCTAGAGGTGTCTGGAGTCAATTCATAAAATCTAAATAGCAGATAAATAAATATTCCAAGATTGAATAAAAATAGGCCATATAAAATATAATAAGGCACATAGGCTACTGTCCCTTTCTCTCGATGTAACATTTGCATAACATTCTCATTAGTGAATGCGTGATAAGCTTTTTTAATTTGTGCTCGATAAATACTCAAACTCATCGCTAAAGAAATTAACATTACCAAGGTCAAAGAAAATCGGAAATTTTTATCGTCGGCAAGTGCTGTTATGGTAGATTCCTCTGTCGGAATACTTTCTTTACTAGAGAGCACAACATCAGGAATGTTTTTATTAGGGGAACGAATTATATTGAATGGATTTTGAATACCATCATCTAACTCATTTACTACAACGTTGCTACTGCTACTTGGTTCTACTACATTAGCTTTCTTATCTAGACGATGTTTCAATTCAAAGGGATTAGTTCCACTTTGACCAATCAATTGCATACTCCCTAACAAAAGGAATAAAGTAGTTACAATATTTATTTTTCTAATAAAACTCATATTATATGCAAAGTTAATTTTTCCTTTGGGTTTTTTAAAATTTCCTTTTTCTCTTTTTAGGTTTAGACTTAGTTTTTTTTGTTAATATGTTGTTAAGCATTTTACATTTGGGTAAATAAGCAAGAAATTGAAGTAACAATAAAAATTTAAAGAGCAACTACTTTCCAAATAAATCGTTTTAATTAAAATCTAGTTACTTTTAATCAATTCCCATGTCGAATAAAACAATAATTGGAGTAGTAATTTTAGGAGCATTGGCGATCATAGGTATCATCAGCATTCAAAGCTACTGGGTACTCAAAACATGGGATATTAAAAGTAAAGAATTCAATCAGAGTGTTAGAATTGCCCTCCGGAAAACTACAGAAAAATTAGCTGAAGCAGATCAGTTTGAAATACCTTCCAAAGAATTAGTAACCCAAATCTCGTCTAATTATTATGTTGTAAATACAGAAGCAAGTATTGATGCTGGTAATCTCGAGCATTTTTTACGACAAGAATTAGAAGTTATTTCACTAAATGAGGACTTTGAATATGGTATTTATGATTGCTCTAGCCAAGAAATGGTTTACGGAAATTACTGTGCCTTTGACAACCTGAATACTGAGCCATCAAAAAAAACTGAACGCTTACCTGAGGTCGACAAATTCACCTATTATTTTGGAGTAACATTCCCTAACCGAGAAAGCCATTTGATGGGCGAGATGCAGTTATCTATTTTATTTTCGGTACTTTCATTGATTACAATTTTGTTTTTCATCTATGCATTGACAGTAATTCTAAGACAAAGGCGATTGTCTCAAATGCAAAAAGATTTCATCAATAATATGACGCATGAATTCAAAACGCCTATTTCGACCATTAAAATCTCATCAAACGTTTTTTTAAAAAATGAGGAAATTCAAAAAAATGAACGACTACTTCGGTATGCCAACATTATAAATATTCAAAATGATAGACTTAATAACCAAGTAGAAAAAGTATTACAAATTGCAAGACTAGAAGGTGACTCTTTTGAATTAAAGAAAGAAAAAATAAATGTGAATACATTGTTGGAAAATATTGTAAAAAGCGAAGAAATCAAAATTCCACAAATTGGTGGTAATATTTCGATGAATCTTCAAACTGACAATTCTTCCATTGAAGCGGACAAATTACATCTCACCAATATCATTCACAACTTACTCGACAATGCGATTAAATATTGCAAAACGACTCCAGAGATTTCAATTAAGACAAGAGAAATTGAAAATAAATTAGAGCTAAGAATTATCGATAAAGGAATTGGAATAAAAAAAGAATTCTTACCACAAATTTTTCAAAAATTCTACCGAGTCCCGACAGGTGATGTACATAATATTAAAGGTTTTGGATTAGGATTATTTTATGTGAAAAATATTTGCAAGGCACATGGTTGGAAAATTGAGGCAAAAAGTAAAGAGGGAGAAGGAACAGAATTTAGAATAATAATCCGAAAATCTGGCTTTTAAGTAATAAATTGTTTTTAAAACTAAATGAAATAAAAAAATAGTGGAAAATTAAAAATAAAATAACAATGAAAGCACACTTATTTTATGTCGAAGATGATGAAAGTCTAAGTTTTGTGACTCGTGACAACCTGGAATTAGAAGGCTACCAAGTAACCTATTGTGAAAATGGACAAAAGGCAATTGATATTATAAAAACAAAAAAATTTGATTTGTGCATTTTAGATGTGATGTTGCCTGATGTGGATGGATTTACGATTGCTGAAGAAATTCGGAAACGAAATAAACAAGTACCCATTTTATTTTTAACAGCTAAATCACTTAAGGAAGATAGAATTCGTGGTCTGCGGTTAGGTGCAGATGATTATATCACCAAACCTTTTAGTATTGAAGAATTGATTTTAAAAATTGAAATTTTTCTTAAAAGAAGTCAAATTGTAATAAAAGATGATGATCACCTTTTTCAGATAGGAAATTTCACTTTTGATCATAAAAACTTGCAACTCAGAAAGAAATCAATCAAACGTCAACTTACACAAAAAGAGGCCGACTTACTTAAATATTTTATCAAAAATAAAAATGAAGTACTGAAACGTTCTGATATTTTGGAAACAATTTGGGGAGAAGATGACTATTTTTTAGGAAGGAGCCTAGATGTTTTTATTTCACGTTTGCGAAAATATTTAAAAGAAGATAAAACTTTAAAAATTGAAAACATCCATGGAGTTGGTTTCAGGTTTATGACAGTAAACTCCTAGACTAAAAAATAGGAATTTGATATTCAATATTTCTTTACCACTCAACAACATGAGTTACATTCTCTAGGTCCCAATCAATCACCAATCCATCTGCGAGACTTTTAGCAATCTCTTTTCCATATAAATATTCACATAAATAAAGAGCAGCCTCGAAAGATTTAGCGCCACCAGCTGAAGTGATAAATTTCCCGTCATGAACAAATAAAACTTTTTTGTCATCAATTTCATCATACACTTTTAACTCTGGAAACATCTTTTTGTATTTTGAAATATCGCTAGGAAAAGTCGTAGAAGAAACCCCGCTCAATAAGCCTGCCTTAGCTAAAACAAAGGCTCCATCGCAATGAGAAGTAACAAATTGTGCTTCTGCTCCCGTCTTTTTCACGAAATCAATCATAACCTTATTTTCCAAATCTGAATCGAGGTGATGCTCCGCACTTGGAACTACCAAAATATCAAACTTTGGCATCTCATCTTTTAAATAATTATAATCTGGTAATAATCGAATTCCCTCAAAGGTCAAAACAGGTTCATATGTATCTGCCACCAAAAAGACATTCATTGGTTTGATATTTTTTTTGAATTTAGTGTGATGAAAAATATCCCAAGGTGCAGTCAATTCAGTATTGTACACTCCATCCATAATTAAAAATGCCACATTGTATCTTTCAGGAATTATGTTTGGAGAAGGTAAAGACACTAAAATCTCACCCTTAAGAATACCTTTTTCTAAAATTGATTCCGAGGTATTGCAATTTTGAAAAAAGAGAAAAAGAAAGGCAAGGAATAAATATTTCATAGTTCTTTTTTTACAAATTTAAACATTTTCATTCCTTAAAAGCACTTTCTTTTTTTGTAATTTAGAATCTTTGCAATAGCTTGATAAATTGGATTATCAGTCCAGATCATTTAAGCCATATTGCTCGATTATTCGAATCAAGTTTCGTTCTAAATTTTCATCTTTTGAAAAGTTCCTTTTTGCCAACCCTTTTGCCCATCCTTGATAATCCGTTGATCCTAAATTAATTAAATCTGCAAATTTACCAGAAGTAATATATTGACTATGATTTCTAAAACTCATCCATGCTGATTCATAAATTCTGTAACAAGTTCCATCCAAACTTCCAGTCCCACCATTCCATCCATCACCACAGAAAATTGAAAAATGGTTGTTATAATCTGAAGATAAATTATTCTGCCCACCTTGACTATGTAACAAGGCATTAGCTAAAATTAAGGAGGCCGGTATTTGAAATTTCTCTTGTTCGCTTTTAGCTACGTGTGCGAAACGTTTTAGATAATTTTCTTTTGTTAATTGATTCACGTTCTCTAACTTACTAAACAAATCATTCTCTTTTTTTCCCTCTCTAAATGGGTTACCAAAGAAATTAAACATTGATGTTCCTTTCTTGATCTCTTTTGCAACTTCTTTTTTCAAAGAAGTTTTTTGTGTTAATTTACTTTTATTTTTTTTTCGAGAATTAGAAACCTTTTGAGATGGAGCTTGATATTTTCGTGATTTTTCTGTGTTAACCTTCATGGGTGCATTTAAGTTGAAGTTCAAACTTAAATCTTTGCGAACGAATATAAATGCAAGTACCACAAAAAGTACAATTGTATACCAATTGATTCCAAAAGGATTTTTCATTTTATCAGGGGAAGGTTGATTAGACATAACTATTTCTTTTTAAAAAAAATTTAATTCTTATTTGACAAAACAAATTTAAAACAAAATGTTTTTAAAAGCAACAATTATTTTAATTAATTTAAAACATTTTGTTGTTGAATAGGAATAAAGAAACCCTCCCCATCTTTATACACAACACCTAAGTTACTGATTTACAGAGTATTACTAATTAATTAATAATATATTTATAATACACTTATATAAATAAAAAATGTACTCTATTAAATCATTGACCTTGTAATTCAGTCACTGCTTTTTGCAACAAGGGATCGCTTGGGTCAATACTTATACCATAATTAATATACTTAACTGCCATTTGCCGATCACCTAATTTCTTAAGAAAGTATTCATACCCAATTTTATAACTAAAGGCCGCTAATTCTTTAGTCCAAGAATTATTACTTTTAAAATGATTCAAGTAAATGTCTATTGATTCATTCGTCTTTCGAATCTTAATAATGCTTTCAAAGGTTTTTAATAGTGGCTCAATTTTACTTTCAATCCTATATATATCAGTAGCTATTTTTACTTGCATCTTTATGGCTGACCCATAATTTGGATAAATTTCTAAAGATCGATCAACATAAGATTTCACTTCTTGCAATAGGACTTTTTTCTTTTCTCTATCAGTTTCTCGTTGAGCATAATTTTTGAACAGAGCAGTACTCATGAAAAGGTTCGCTCGAGCACTGTTAGGTGAATTCTTAATAGCCGAAACATTTAATGTGTAACTATTCTCCCAATCAGGAACCCTATTCAAAGTTTTAGTAAAATAACCTAAAATCAAAACGCCTAAAAGTCCTAAATTTATTACGGGAGAGGGTAATTTACGAGAAATCAAATAACCTAAAATAATACAAAACCCAACTGAAGAGAAAAAAACAAACCGATCATTCATAAATGTCCCTACAGAAATAATCAAATTTGAAACAGCAAAAAGAGGAATCATAAAAAAGAAAACCCCATAAGCTGGTATACTTTTTTTCTTCAACCCTAAAACTGCAAAAACTCCCATTCCTATGTAAAATAAAAAAGATAAAATTGTACTCAAATTTCCCCAATCCATAATTGGAATATGGTACGGATAATAATCATGCGTAAGTGGATGCGGAAAAAGCAAAAGTTTTATGTAAAGTCCTAAAGTATAAAATTTAGTTGCCAAAGCTTCCGTTGTAGACATTTCCGCAAAAGGATTATTCATCAGGTCCTTTGAAACTTCTCCACCACTCAAATTAAACATATTATCACCCCCAATGGCCTCATTTCTCATATAAAGAAAAATCAAACCAGCTATTACCATTGGAACAGTTGAAACCGCATTTTTCTTAAAAGAACTATTCGTAAAAAAGTAATTGGTCAAGGGAATCAACGCAATAAAAGTAAGTACATGCTCTTTTGCCAACAATCCAAATAAAAAAATTACACCTGATAAAAGTAGGTAAATTGGTTTTTCATGAGCAATATATTTTAATGTAAACAACATGGTGGCGAGTGCTCCTGTCAATGCTAATATTTCATCCCGCCCTTTCACATTAGCAACTGCTTCTACATGAATTGGATGTAAAACGAAAAGCAAAGTAGAAATAAAAGCTAAAGTCAAATACCACTTTGATTGAACTGCAGGAAAAAGCACTGCCAATAATCGAAAAAGTAGCAACACTAATAACCCGTACAATAAAACATTGATTACGTGGCTAATTCCTGAATCGGAGTAAGCAGCATGGAAAAGAAATTGTTTTTTGTACTTATTAATTTCATCGGCTGAAAAATGAACATTTAATCCATTCAGAAAATCTTCCTCCGTTGGGAAAATAACTTCAAACAGATTTCCATCAGCAATTACTTTATCGACTCGATCTGCTAAAGTTGGATATTTCTTAAATTCTTTAGTCCAATAATTTTCAATCTTATAATTTTTTTGACCAAAAATTTCATGCTCTATCGCAAAAGTGGCAATCGAAAGTGGCCGATAACGACTCCCAGGAAGAAGATTAATTTGTTCACCAAAATATCCCACCATACTTTCTGTCCCAAAAATCTCAGCAATTCCATCAAATCCTTTTTTGACTAAACCATTTTCATGATAAACAATTTTATCATCCAAAACATAATCAAAAGATTTAGTTTGCATGTATAATCCAATTGAAAGAACAAATAAAATTAATGCTGGAATAACATTTTTTCTCCAAAATCCTCTTTCGATAATTAAGTCAGGAACATTTAATTTCTTTACTTTCTTTGGAATTGATGTGGTTAACTTCTTAGTTGATTTTCTCTTTGCCATAAAGGTATTAGATTATTTTTTTTTGCAATATGATTATTAAAATAGATTTTTACAAAAAAATTAAAGATTCGTTTATTTAAAGCCCTCAAAAATCAATAAGAGCTAAGCAACTAAATGAAGAAAAAATGCACCTCATGAGTTAAACTTCATTCTTCAAAATGATTAGTTTTACAAAAAAAATGTATGAACAAGTATTCTATCCCCTTCCTCGTTCTTGGCATCCTCTCTTTCGGAAAAATATTGGCACAACCTGAGCCGTGTATTAACCCACCAACAATGACCTCTTTTTGTGAAGACGCTTGCATTATTTGTGATATTGATGGATTTGAAGGAAGACATGAAAGCTCAATTAGTGGATTAGCACCATTAGATTTTTGTACCATTGTCCAACATAATGTACAATGGATTGGGTTTATTGCAGGTAGTGAAAATTTAGAAATCAACTTAGCAGTCTCGAACTGTGTTCAGGGACCTGGATTGGAAATTGGAATTTATGAAGGAATTAATTGTGAAAATTACCAACAAGTTTCTCAATGTTGGGGTGCTGGGACTGCGGTATCAGAGGGAACGAGTAAAAACTTTTCTAATACAATTCCTCTTGTTATTGGTCAATATTATTACTTAGTGATGGATGGCGCATTTGGAGATAATTGTGATTGGAAATTTACGGTAGTATCCGGCTCTACTCAAGTTGCTCCACTAATTTCTTCCGGCAATATTATAGGGGACGAAACTGTCTGTCCTGATTTTCCTTTTATTTATAATCTCAACGCACCCTCTGGAGCTACTGAATTTGAGTGGACAGTTAATGGCTCGGTTATTAATACTACGACAGATTCGATTGAATATACCTTCCCAAATGATGGCAATTATACTATTTGTGTAACAGCCCGCAACGCATGCGACGTTGCACCTCCTTCTTGTACCGTCATTCAAGTTAATTCAGTTCCTGATACTGAATTAATAAATTTTCTTTGCGAAGGAGATTCTTTTTTAGTGGCAAATACAGTTATTTACGAAGGTGGCTTTTTTCAATTCAACTTACAAAATTTTGAAGGTTGTGATAGTGTGGTGTTAGTTGATTTAACTGAAATTGTTACACCAGTTTTAGATATTGATGTGGATATTTGTGATGGAGACAGCTTATTAATTGGATCTACACCTTTTACCCAAACCGGAACTTATCAGGAAGTTTTAACTTCAGTCTTTGGCTGTGATAGTATTATTAACTTAGATTTGTTTACCATCTTTTGTAATATTACAAGTGACGATACTTTCACTCCGCCAATTTGTTTTGGAGAAAATTCAGGTAGTATTATTTTTAATGTCGTTAGTGGAACGCCACCATTCTCCTTCACTTGGACGGAGTTAAATAATACAGCTTCAGGAGCTGGGAATATTGCTTTGGTAGGTGAGCTTGTTTCGATTGATAATTTACCCAAAGGAACTTATCTGATTACCATTTTGGATAACTTTGGAAACAGCGATATTATTATATCGGAAATAACAGAACCAACTGAAATGAGTTTGGAATTTGTTGCTTCTGATTTTAATGGATTCAATGTTTCTTGCGAGAATAGTTTTAATGGAAATTTACAAGTGTTACCATCAGGTGGAGTTTCTGATTATTCTTTCACTTGGCCTTCGAATCAAACAACTGACTTAATAAGCAATCTGACGAGTGGAAATTATTCTGTTACAGTAACTGATCTCTCTGGATGTTCACTTATTGGAAATTTTGAAATGATAGCGCCAACTGCATTGAATTTGATTGGTGACTTTAGCAACCCAATTTGCGATGGACCAAGCACGGGTTCTATAAATATTGTTCAATATAGCGGAGGAATTGCTCCTTATACTTTCAGCTTAGATGGAAACAATTTCACGAGTGGTTTACTTTTTGAAAATTTAACGGAAGGAATCTACGAGTTGCAGATGATGGACGCAAATGGTTGTGTTTTTTCCATTACAGAGACTTTAGTTTCTCCTCAAATTCCAACAATTGATTTAGGTGAAAATGTAGTCATCAATTTAGGAGAGACTTATACATTCCAGACAACTTTTAACAATATCAATTTACAAGAAATCAGTTGGACGCCCAGCAATAGTTTTGACTGCTCAGATTGTTTAAGTCCTACTTTTTTACCGTTAAATGATGGAAATTACACTTTGTTTGTTTCATCCGAAGACGATTGTACCACAACAGATTCGATTACCATTACTGTTAATAAATTTCGTCATTTTTTTGCTCCAAATGCCTTCTCACCCAACTTTGATGGTCACAATGATTATTTTAATTTACATGGAGGCTCTGAAGTTGAGTTAATAAAAAAACTGACTGTATTTAATCGTTGGGGTGCAGTTGTTTTTAATGGTATTGACTTAGAATCAAGTGTAGATCTACAAGGCTGGGATGGAACATTTAATGGAAAACCTGTCAATCCAGGTGTATATGTTTGGGTTGCAGAGATTCAATTTTTAGACGGGGAAGTGATATCATATTCAGGAGATTTGACAATTACCAAATAGAGGCATCAAGTGTAACTTTATTTTCTTACCCGTTAAATCAAGAATTCAAAAAAAATTGATCACATAATTCCTTTTTTCAAAAAAAAAACTAAAAAGTTTAGACCTTGTGGTCGATTTAAAAATTACAAAAATATAGAAACCATGCGACTCATTTTATTCATCTTTTTTGGATTCTTTTTACCCTCTCATCTTACTGCCCAATTTAATATCAATGTGGGATATAAATATAGCTTAACTAAACCAACCATTCACAATAAGATTATTGATCAAATAAATAACAACAATAGCTCCTTAGAAAATTATACTGAGATGAAATCTCTCAAATCATTTCATGGAATCCATTTGGGCTCTCGATACCGAGCTGGATTTGTAGGATTGAACCTAGATTGGAATCCAAAATTTCAATTGATCGAATTCGATGGAATCAATCCTTTGACTGACGCAAATGAATTTCGAAAGCTTTATTATAGATTCGATAGTTATTCACTGGGAGTTGAATTTTTCATAAAACAATTTTCTTTTGGTGCTAGCTACGATTGGAACAAAATCAGGATTAGATCTGAGTATACAGCTAGAACTGATAGACATGATATCTTCAACGCTAAAAGTACAAGTAGCCATTTTTTCGTTAGTCTCAATGTTTATGGAAATGAAAATTTGACTTTGGCCTTTCAACCATACGTACAAATTCCTTGGACTAATTTTAATTTGACAAACTTGGAAAATGATTTAAACACTGGGGTAAATCTAAGTGATTACGAAGATGGATTTTTAAATTATGGTTTAAAATTAGTATTCCAAAATGGAAATTATAAGAATTAATTTAAATTGATCAAATAGATAAATGTTTAAAAAAAATAAAAAAGCAGCTCATCCATATTGGTGAACTGCTTTAGCGTTTTTTTGTCATCTTAGATTAGATTTGCTAGCAGCCGAACTGATTCTAACTCTTCTTAACTAACATAGGATTAAAATTATGACAACTTAGAAACTCGTGAGGTCTGCCTAAGGCAACCTTTATTTCGAACTTCCTGAATTTAAACGGTATAATGTCACCGTTTGCTGCTTATAAGTTGTACTTTTTTTACTTTTATTGCAAGTTTTTTTACTTTTAATTTAAGTTTTTTCTCTTTAATGTATTAAAAGAAAGCCTCCACAAAAAAATGTGAAGGCTTTTCCCAACTAAACTGTTCCAAAAATTCTTAATCGTTAACTCCTTTAAACATAAAATATTTTACGATTTTATATTTTGACAAATTTAATTACTCGACTATTTTTAGACTGAAATAATTAAAAACGTTTTTTTGAGACAGGAAAACCTATAGAACCAACAGGTTTTATTGATTTCGAGAGGGTAAACAGATTAGTTCTCTGCGTTTAGCAGAATTTATTTGAATGGGTTTCCTAGCTTTATACAAAGATAAACTATACATTTCAGCCTTAAATACCCTCATGGTGGTATTTTTTATATCAAAGAAGTTTCTAGGTGTAATAAACTTTAAATGAAAAATTAATTGATTTGAACGATGACATAAATAGCTAGAAATCGAATTAAGCAACCATTAAATACTAAATTACTTTTCCATAAAAAGTTAATTACAAATCCATTTCCCTAACAACTGATTATTTTTCACAAAGACTATTTCACATAATCAATCGTCAAATTACAAAGTGTTCGAACACCCAACTTCATAGAACTTTCATCAATAAAGAAATCAGGAGTATGGTGAGAAGCAGCTTCAACAGGATTCTGCCCTTTTGGCATACCACCTAGAAATAAAAACAAACCTGGAACCTTTTGAGCATAAAATGAAAAATCCTCAGCCCCAGTTCGAGCATCTACTAATTTTACATTTTCTTTTCCAGCTACCTCCTGAACCGTTGGCAACATTTGAGAAGTCAAATCAATATCGTTAAAAGTAATTGGGTAACCCGTGATGATGTTTACATCTGCAACTGCACCTGAACTTTCAGCTATTTTTGTAGCAGTTAGTTTTATTTTTTCATGAATCATCTTCTGCATATCAACATCCAAAGTTCGAATCGTTCCAATCAATTCAACTTCTTCTGGAATGATATTGCTTCTCACTCCACCTCGAATTAATCCGATACTGATTACTGCTCCTTCTTTTGTCAATTCAGTTTGACGACTTATAATAGTTTGCAAACCACTTATAATTTGAGAAGAAGCCATTATTGGATCCACACCTGCCCATGGCGTAGACCCATGAGTTTGTTTGCCTTTTACTTTAATTTCCAAACGATCAACTGCCGCCATAGTACCTCCTGGCTTGTAGGCAATTTTCCCAACCTCAGTTTTTGAATTAATATGCAATCCAAAAATGACATCAACTTTTGGGTTCTCTAAAACTCCCTCCTCTACCATCAGTTCCGCTCCACCCTCTTCTCCCTGTGGTGCACCTTCTTCTGCTGGCTGAAAAATAAACACAACTGTTCCCTTGATATCTTTTTTTACTTTCGACAAAACCTCAGCAGTTCCCATCAACATCGCCACATGTGTATCATGACCGCAAGCATGCATCACTCCTACTTCAATATCATTGTAGGTAGATTTTACTTTTGATGCAAAAGGAATATCTACTCTTTCGGTTACTGGAAGCGCATCCATGTCTGCCCGTAAGGCTACAGTTGGTCCAGGTTTTCCGCCTTTTAAAATTCCGACAACACCTGTGTGTGCGATTCCTGTTTTCACTTCCAATCCTAATTCACGAAGATGTTTTGCTACTTTTTCTGCAGTTTTAAATTCTCGATTCGATAATTCTGGATTTTGATGAAGATGTCTTCTCCACTCAATTACTTTAGGTTCGACTTGATTGGCTAGTGCATCAATTTTTTGTTTTAATTCCTTTTTTGAAATTTCATCATTTGTATTATTAGGCATTTGGGTAAACCCAATATTCAGTATCATTAAGCAAAAAAGAAAAGTAAAAAATTGTTTTTTGAATTGGTTCATCTTGTTTTTTTTAGAAATATTTAAGAAATATGGTCATTTTAATTTTTGAAAATAGCACTTTCGCTTTTTGAAAACTAAAGACCTTTTTTAATCCTGTCATTTCGTTTCCTAAAAATAAACAACATTTTTTTAAAACCAACAAACAAAAAGTAACTATGTACAAATCAGCTATTCTCAAAACATTAGTAACCTTTACCCTTTTTTTTATTTTTTCTTCTTCTATTTTTTCTCAAACTCAGAAAGAACCAAAGTTCGGAAAGATCAGTCTTAAACAGTTACAAAAAATAGTAGACGAGAAATTCCCAGATGCACATGCTGTTGTTTTATTTGATCATGGAACTGCATATTATCGTTTCCTTCCAAACTCCGGTTTGCGACTCAATACGGAAAGACATATTGCTATCCAGTTTTTTGACAATACAGAATTTGACTTGGCTACTTTTGAAATACCTTTATATCACAATACCAGAAACAAATAGAAACTTGAAGGTGTCAAAGGGTACACCTATAACCTGATAGATGGAAAATTTGATCGAGTAAAATTTTCCAGAAAAGATATCATCAAAGAAGAAATTCATGATAATCTTGATGTAAAAAAATCACTATGCCTAATGTAAAAAAAGGTTCTATCATTGAATTAAAATATAATGTTGCTTCTGATTATTATTCCTCTATGAATCCCTGGTATTTCCAAAAATCTGTTCCAACTAGATATAGTGAATACAATATTGAAATTCCAGAGTTCTTTACTTTTAATAAGAGCATGGTTGGCTATTTTTCTCCTCACATCAAAAAAAGAAAAGAAACTAGCATGGAAGGTTTTAGGGTTTTTACAGAAGGTTGGGCAATGACAGATTTACCTGCCTTTGAAAAAGAAAATTACATGCGGTCTTATAAAAACTATATTTCGAAAATAGATTTTGAATTAAAATCAATACAAATTCCTTTTGGAGCAGTAGAATATTATACCAAATCTTGGGAAGACATTAGAGAGGATTTAATGAAATTTAAATATTTCGGAGGAACTTTGAAAAAAGTAAGAAGTGCTAAAATGGCTGATATTGTTGAGCAATATGAAAGTGGAAGTGATGAAGAAAGAATGGTTGGCATCTATGAGCATATCAAAAAAAACATGAAGTGGAATGGCCAAAAAAATAAATATAGCCGAACAGGAATAGCTAAAGTCTTAAAAGAAGAAAGTGGAAATTCTGGAGATATTAATTTAGCCCTGATTTCCACTTTAAGGAAGGCAGGTTTCAAAGTGGATCCTGTCGTTTTGAGTACTCGTGACAATGGGATGCTTCCATTAACTCACCCTTCAATTGATAATTTGAATTATGTAATTGCTGCGGTTCAATTGAAAGGAAAAACGATTTACTTAGATGCAACAGATGATTATTGTCCAGCAGGAATTTTACCTTTAAGATGTTTCAATGGTGATGCAATAGTATTGAAAAAAGAACAAGCAATACTTACTAAAAATTTAAAACCTCTTGCGAAATATAAATCTGTTATTCAAAATAAACTAACCATGACTCTTGATGGAACTTTGGAAGGAACCATAAAAAAAACTAAATCGGGCTACCAAGCCATCAACTTTAGAAAAGCATATGATCGAGCAGATAATGAAGAAGCATTTGTTGAAAGTCTTCAAAATAAGCACGAAGGTTTGACTATCAAAAGTCATACATTTGAAAATGTGATTGATTCCTACAAATCTATCAAAGAGGAATATATAGTTTCTCTTGATGATAAAACCGAAATAGCTGGCGATCTTATTTATTTAAATCCAATGCTTAACAACGCCTATTCGGAGAATCCATTCAAAATGAAACAACGACAATTTCCCGTTGATTATGCCATTCCAATCGAAGAAACTTATATGTTCCAATTCGATGTTCCAGAAGGGTATGTTGTAGAATCTATGCCAGAAGGCAACACAATAGGATTACCAGAAAAGGCTACTTTATTTTCCTATAGTGCTAAAGTAATCGGAGGTAAGATTACTGTAATTAGTCGAATCAAAATTACAAAAACGATGTTTATGGGGGATGAATACGAAGCGCTAAAAGAGTTTTATAATTTGATTATAAAAAAACGTAGCGAACAAATTGTTTTGAAAAAATCGTAAGTTAAAATTCCTTGTTCTATTTTTTAGAGCGAGGTTTATTTTTCCAAAAAATATTATTTTTATGAAAAAATACGTTTTCCTTATTTTTGTAAATATATTGTTATTTCATTTTTCCACTCTAGCGAAAATGGTTCTACCCCTTCTGGAGATACTAATTATTCCATTCATAAAATTCCATCTGAGTTATTAAAAAACGCTAATGCGGTGATTAGGATGGACTATACTTATTTCGAATTGAAGTCAAAAAAGAAAGCAACAGTTACTCGAAAATATGCGATTACTATCCTTAATAGTAAAGGAGATAAGCATGCTCAATTTAGAGAAGGCTATAATGATTTTAGAAAAATAAAATCAATTAAAGGATTTATCTATGATAAAGATGGAAAGCAAATCAAGAAAATAAAAAAGAAGGAAATTAATGATGTGAGTGCGGTTTCAGGGGGGGGGACATTAATTTCAGATTCACGAATAAAATATATCGAGGTAGCTCAAAACAATTATCCTTTCACCGTAGAATTTGAGTTTGAGATTTCTTTTTCAGGTTTACTTAGTTACCCTACATGGTATTCAATACTAGGGTATAAAATATCTGTAGAACAATCCATGTATATCGCCAAGATTCCAACTAAATTAGGTATGCGCTATAACGTGAAAAATTACTCTAGCAAACCAGAAATTATTTCCGAAGATAACATGAAAACTTATACTTGGAAAATGGAAAACTTCCAAGCGATTGATTCAGAACCATTAAGTCCTGAACCTAGGTATTTTTTCCCAATCATTTTTTTTGCACCAATTGAATTTGAATATGATGGATATGCAGGAAATATGTCCACTTGGAAAGATTATGGAAAATGGCTTTACTCTCTCGAAAAAGGAAGAGATGAACTACCCTCAAAAACTGCTCAAAAGTGCGCTCAACTTGCTCATGGAATTGAGAACGACGAAGAAAAAGTAAAGAAAATTTACGAATACATGCAATCTAAAACTCGTTACATTAGCATTCAATTAGGTATTGGTGGTTGGCAACCCTTTCCTGCTTCGGAAGTCGATGAAACTGGCTATGGAGATTGTAAAGCTTTGAGTAATTATACTTTAGCTATGCTAAAAGCAGCAGGAATTAAAGCTTATAATGCAGAAATTCGAGCTGACCGAGGAACCGTTTCGCACGACCCTAGTTTCCCTGCAATGGTTTATGCAAATCATCAAATTCTTTGTGTGCCATTAGAAAACGATACTATTTGGCTTGAATGTACAAGCCAAAATCAACCCTTTGGATTTATGGGGTCAGGTATAGATGATAAGAATGCATTATTGATTACTGAAGATGGTGGAAAAATAGTTAGAACAACTCGATATCCACAAGAGGTCAATACTCAAAATCGAATGGCTAAAGTAAAAATAGATGTAAAAGGAAATTCACGTGCAAACATTGTTACAAAATATCGAGGACTGCAATATGAAAATGTTCAATTTCAATTTTCACAAAATAAAAAAGAGCAAGAAGAGATTATATTCCAAATGCTCGACATTCCAAATATGGAAATCAAAGACTTCAAATATGCTCAGGTAAAAAGCAGAATTCCAGAAGCAACAGAAGAAATAAATTTAGAAATAAAAAATTATGCCTCGGTGAGCGGAAAACGAATTTTCATTCCTCTTAATATTTTGAATAAAAATAAAAAAACACCACCTAGAGTTAAAGATAGAAAAACAGAGGTGGTCATTAATATGGCTTTTATTGATACAGACGAAATCATTTATGAAGTCCCGAGTTATTACAAAGTGGAACATTTGCCAGAATCGGTGAGTTTTGAATCTGACTTTGGATCATATGCTGCAATTGTATCGAAGGAAGGAAATCAAATTACATATGCACGGACTTTGAAGTTTAATAAAAATACTTACCCTGCGGAACGATATGATGATTTATTAAAATTTTATAAAAAAATAGTGCGGGCGGATAAAATGAAACTAGTGATTTTAGGAGAGGATCGACCGTGATCTTTTTTACAAAAAAAGGCGACTTGAAAATGAATTCAAGTCGCCTTTTTTATTTTTCAAAAAATCAAAACACTAGTGAATAATTATTTTTAAACTCTTCGTTTCTTGATTCTCATTAATTACTTGTAAGTAGTACAATCCAGCATTTTGAGGTGCTGTAAATCTTTGCACTTGCTCTCCTACATTCATTTGTACTTTTTTATTTTCAATCATTTTTCCAACGGAATCAAATAACCTGAATTCGAAAACTTGATCTTGATTATTAGAAATTGAGATCTTCAATTCACCATTTGTCGGTGCAGGATTTGGATGAACTGTTGCTCCAAAGGTTACAGTTGATGCAGGACTAAAAATACCTGTTGAATTATCAACTGTGAATGAGAATGTTTCACTACATCCGTTAGCATCACTCACTACAACTTCATAAGTTCCATCAGTCAATCCTGATAGATCTTCCGTATCAGCACCATTATTCCACTCAAAAGTATATGGTGGTGTTCCATTACTTACCGTCATATTAATCGCCCCAATTCCTGTACCATCATCATTGGTGATAAGTGCGCCACCATTGATATCAACTACAGTCAAGTTTAATGTAATTACACTATCACATCCAGTTACTAATGAAATTAAAGTATTCTCAAAAGTTCCTGTGTAAGTATAGGTTTCACTCCCGATTATATAAGTTTCATCTTTACAAATGGTTTCAAATAATTCGTATTCTTGAACTGGATTCACATTTAATGTCAAAGTAACTATGCTATCACATCCACTTAAAGTATTGAAATTACCTACAAAGGTTCCTGCATCAGATAACAATTGAGAACCAAATGGATATTGGTCACCTTCACAAATGGTTTGCTCTATTGATACCTCCTGCGCTATTTGAACACTTAAGGTCAACGTCACTAAAGTTTCACATCCATTTGGACTACTGAATGAACTTATATAAATTCCGCTTTCTGTATAAACATTATTTCCAAAGTTATAGGACTCACCTTCACAAATTACCTCATTTAAGATTGGTGGCACCCCAGGAAGAACCGTTAAATTGACTGAAACAGTACTGTCACATCCTCCTACTGTAGCAAGTGTTTCCGAATAAAGTCCAGTTTCTGTTAAATTCGTGCCATTGAAAAGGTATTCTTCTCCTTCGCAAATAGTCTCATTGACTAGAACTGAAATATCCTGTTCAACTGATAAATTTAAAGTCACCACACTATCACATCCACTTGTCGAAGTTAACGTATTCATATAAGTCCCAGCTTCTGTATAAGTTGAATTTCCTATGGAATAACTTCCCCCCTCACAAATCGTTTGGTTAACATTTTCAAAAAATGAGCTTACTATGGCAAGTTGTAAAGTGACTACACTATCACATCCATTATTTGAAGCGAAAGTCTCTTGGTAAGTTCCACTTGAATTTAAAGTTTGATTACCAAATGTATATTGATCTCCAAAACAAATCGAAATATTATCATTAAATGAAGTTGGACTGACAGTCAATTCTAAAAGTACGACACTATCGCATCCTGAACTTGCAGTCAATATATTTTCATAAACACCAGTTTCGAAAAATGAATTTGCGCCTACATTATACGTATCGCCTTGACAAATCTCAGCAACCATAGGCGTGCTGTTTTCATTGGAAACTGTCAAGTTCAGTGTTGTATTAATTTCACAACCTAAAATATTCGTTATTGTATTTTGGTAGGTTCCGCTTTCAGTCAAAATCTGACCTCCTAATTCATAAGTTTCTCCAAAACAAATAGTTTCGTTCAAGCTTTCTGAGGTTTCCAAAACAGTCAAATCCAAGGTAACATGACTTATACATCCATATGTATCTGATAAAACATCATCATAAACTCCTGACTCTGTATATACATTGTTTCCAATTGTAACACTTCCTCCTTGACAGATTTCTTCCATCATATTTTCAAAATAAGTACAACTAAAAACTGCAATGGCATCATCATCTGCACCTGCAACGTATATGTGACGTCCATGAGGATCAAGCGCTACCATTCTAGCTCCTGATAATCCATTAACATTATCTATTCCATCCTCATATTTAAACTGATAGGTTAAAGCACTAGAACTTTCGTCTCTTTCAAATAAAACAATTGCATTTTCTCCACCACTTACTGCGTAAAAATGTGTTCCATCTGGATTTAATGCCACAGCTCTTGCCCCAGTTAAGCCATCTATTCCATTGACTCCATCTTTATACATTTCAACAAATGTCAATTTACCTGTTGAAGAATCTCTACTAAATGCAGAAACTGAATTATCATTATATCCACATGCATATAGACTTTTTCCATCAGAACTTAGTATAGCTGAATGTGCCCCATTCAAGCCGTTTACATTATTTAACCCATTTTTATATTGCTCAATAAAAACCAAAGTACCGTCTACCGGATCTCTTGAAAAAGAGACAATAGCATCATCTGCATAACCTGTTGCATAAGCAAAATTCCCATCAGCAGAAATTGCAAGCGAATTAACTCCATTCAATCCATCTACCCCATTGACTCCATCTTTTAACAATTGGATATAAGATAACTCCCCTGTAGCTGCATTTCTGGCAAAAACTGAAATCGCATCATCATAGTATGCTGCCACATAGACATAATTTCCGTCATCACTTAATGTTACAAATCGTGCACCATTCAATCCATCTACCCCTGCGATATTATCTTTTATTTTCTCTACAAAAGTAAGTTCCCCAGTTATTTCATCACGATCAAAAATAACCAAGGCGTCATCATTATTTCCAGTTGCGTAAGCATGTTTACCATCAGGACTAACTGTAATGGAATATGCTCGATATAATCCATCCACTCCATTCTCACCATCCTGAAGCATATCAATGTATGTTAAATCACCAGTCGTTTCAGATCTTGAAAACATAACTACTGAGTTATCATCAAAAGTTGCTGCATAAACATTTTTACCATCAGGACTAACTGTAATAGAATATGGCTTCCCTAAACCAGTTACACCACCTGTCCCACTCTGCTGGCTTTCAGTAAAACTTAAACCACCATCATTTTCTGTTTTAAAAATTACAGCAGCACCACTTCCACTAGAAGCTATATATACTTGATCTCCAGCGGGGCTTACAGCAATATTAACTGGATAATTCATTTCCGCTACACCCGCATTTCCTTCTACCTGTGCTTCTTTAAAAGTTAAAAGTCCACTAGCCGTATTTCTTTCAAAAACATTAATCGAATTATCATTTGCTCCTAACGCATAAATATATTCACCATCTAAACTTCCAGAAATATGAAATGGAAATTCTAAATAATCTACCCCATTTTGACCATCTTGCTGAATACCCATATAGGTCAATGTACCTAAATATACATCCCTTTCAAAAATAGCTACTGCATTATCATATACCCCAGTTACATAGACATTTTTACCATCAGGACTCACAAAAACTGAAAAAGCACCTGACAAACCATCAACAAAATTTATATTATCTTGAAACGCTTCAACGTAAGACAACAAACCTGTTGAAGAATTTCGAGAAAAAACTATAACCTTCCCGTCTGCATGCCCTGCAACATAAATGTTATTCCCATCTGAACTAATATCAAATCCTAAAACTACATTTAAAGAGGGGTCCGTAATTTTTGATTTAAAAGTTAACAATCCAGTTGATTCATTTCTTTCAAAAATTGAAATCGCTTTATCGTCTGTTGCTGTAACATAAACGTGTTTTCCATCAGGACTAACTTTTACCATAAAAGGAGCATCTAATCCATCAACTCCCCCTAATCCATCTTTGTACATATCCACATAAGTCAATTTTCCGTTTACATGACTTCGATCAAACGTAACTAATGCATCATCAAAATTTCCAACTGCGTAAACATTATTTCCATCAGGACTAACTGCAACTGATTGTGCAGAAGTCAATCCTTGCACTCCATTCAATCCAGTTTTAATTACTTCCACAAAAGACAATTGTCCAGCAGGACTCGAGATACTTTTATTGAAAACATTAATAGCATTTGATCCGGCACTTGTTACATATACATAATTGCCATCAGGACTAACTGCAACTGAACTTGCTTGATCCATTAAAGCTCCACCACCGGAACCATTGTAAATAAAGTCTTCATAATTTAATTGAGCCTTCATCGCCATAGCAAGAAGGCAAAGTACAATTACAATAAAAATTTTACGATAAATTTTAATGACCATTTTCTTTATTTTTTTATTTCTCAAAGACAAAGCATTGTCTATTTAATTAAAATATGGATAATTCAAATTCTATACCATTAAAGGCCCTTAATATCACAGAACCAATTGATTATCAGCTTATTATATCTAAAACAAATAATTTGATTCTCGTTATAGAATACTTAATCAAGGCCTGACCAAAAATCTTAAAAAATTAATAGTCCTATCTCAAAATATTGGAGCTATTAATGTAGCATATCATTATAAATAGTAAGTTTTAATCATTCATTTTATTTAATCAGTTTTCATTAATATTTAAATGCCGGACAGATCACTTTCCGACTTCTTCTTCGTTCTTTTTCGTAGTCAAAAATCTTGACAATTGAAATCTCTGGCCCTCCATTTCCAGCACTTACACTTCTAAGTGTTGATACATTTGCATCGAAAGAAATAGTGATAAACATTTTTTCATAATCAAATCGAAGAGCAAAAATAAATGCATCTGTTCCTCTTACATTTTGTCTTTGATCAAGATACCACCTCACCCATCCACCAAAATATAGTGATGCTGGCTGACGAAACTTACTTTTCATTTTTTTATATTTCCAAAAAGATCCAATTAGTATTTCTCTATGCGGCCCTTGGTCTTTAAAAACAAAATTTGGTTTTAAAGACATATCGTCATTCAAACGAATACTCGCTCCACCATGAATGGTCAAATTTCTATATTTCAATATATCAGTGCTACCAACTCCATTTTCAAAAAATGAAACCCGAGGTTCATTAATATGAGAGAGAGATAACCCTGTGTAAATCATACTATTATTATCGAAACCATAAAACCAACCAACTCCAGCTGAGAAATCCCAAAAATTGATCTTATCAGGAGAACCACCTTCAATTAATGGTTCGCTGATATGAGAAATGATATTGGTATAGTTAACACTATTATTCATGTAGGAGCTTTGCATTCCAAAAGAGATATAATTTCTTCCTTTTCCATCTAATGATTTTAGTAATGAAAAAGACAATCCTCCAAAGCTGGAAGTGAATTCTAAATCTCCTGCAACATCCTTGTACAATTGCATACCAGCTCCAATAAAATCATCTTTTCCAATTTTAATTAATTTAGTATCTGCTGATGCAGCAAAGGTTTTGAAACCATTCGTGAAATTATTCCATTGAGATCGATAATTTAATATCAACCTTAGGTCTCCATCAAATAGTCCAGTCATAGCTGGGTTCATAATGGTCGGTGAAGCATGGATATGGGAAAAATGAACATCTTGGGCATGCACCCCAAGCGTAATTAACAGTATTACTACTGTATAAAAATTTTTCATGGTTATGTATTAAAATGGTTAGTATCGGGGATACTTTATCAACATTCAAAATTTTATTTTTGGTTAGGAAAATAAACGATAAGAATGCTTGTAGGAAAAAATGAAAGAAGGGAAAATTGTCTAAAGGGAAGGACATTTTTTCAAATAAAATCCTAATCTAAAAAGTTCAATTTTTATGCCAAGGGATTATTTATTTAATTTAACTGAAAGAGAGTGTGACATCAATTTTTAATAAATAAAAAAGTTTTACAATGCATTTTATTTTTTAAAATTGAAGGTGTAGCCTGAGAAAAAAATAAAAAAAATAAAAGACATTCGCTGACCAGCAAATGTCTTTTAACTAAAATTAGGTTCTTAGCTCTTTATCGAACTTAAACTTAGAATTCAACTCATTGACAGCTGATAAACAGTTATTAAAGCCAAATCTATTTTTAAACTTTATTTAATAATAGTAACATTTCCCGTTTTAATAAATGTCTCATCATTCAGACAAAAACCTTCCAAAAAATAAACATAAACTCCTGGATTTAATTCTACTCCTTTAAATGTTCCATCCCATGGTTGATCAATATCATTTGTTTCATAAATAACTTCTCCCCATCTATTAAAAACTTTAAGTAAAGATATCTGACCAAATCCTTCATGCCTGATTTCAAATCGGTCATTATAACCATCCCCATTTGGTGAAATCATATTTGGAATCTGTAGCCTTGAATATTGGCATGCTTCATTTACCCTAATTGTAATTTCCTCCATCATTTCACAACCAAATTCATCAACAGCAGAAATGTAGTAAATAGTAGTTTCTTCAGGTGTTACAGTAATTTCTCTGCAATTTTCACAAATCGTTTGGGTTCCATCTGACCAAGTAACTATATCCTGTAAACCATCAGTTGAAGCCATCAAGTAAACAGATTCACCAAGTAAAATGGTTTCAACATCTGAGACCACCAAATCTGGAGGAATATTGACATAAACTGTAACACTCGTCTCCACAATTTCCCCTAAACATCCTTTCGCTCTTACAGTATAAGTAGTTGTCGATGAGGGCGAAACCATCGGATTAGGACAATTATCACAACTCAAACCCAATGTTGGAGACCAAGTAACAACTTCAGCTCCCTCGACAAATAATTGTCCTTCATCACCTAAACATAATTCTATCCCTTCCACATAAATATCAATTGAAGGATCAACAATTAACTCTGTAATAATAATACTATCACACCCTTCCACCGAATTCAATATTTCCATAAATTCTCCCGCCTCAAATTGATACTCGCCCACAATTAGAATACTATCTCCATTACATATTATTTCTTGAACATAAGTAGTGGCATTGTCTAATAATGTAACATAAGTATGAACCAAGCTATCACATCCAAAAACAGACTGCAGAATATCTGTGAAAACACCTCCTGTTGTTTGATAGGTTCCTTCTAAAATAATACTATCACCTTCACAAAGATTTTGATAAATTACAGTTGGTTGAATATCCATAATTTCTAATACTAAGTTTGTAATACTGTCACAACCATTAATAGAAACAAGGGTATCAGAATAAATTCCAGAGGTATTATAAGCATTACTACCAATTTGATATATTTCACCAGCACAAATAATTGCCTCAACCAATTCCTCGTCAATGGGAAGGACATTCAAGTTCAACACAATAATACTATCACATCCTGTTATGGATAGTAAGGTATCCGAATAAAATCCAGACTGATTGTATAGTGAATCCCCAACTTGATAATAATCATTGGCACAAAGTGTTGCTGATATTGGCATTTGAAAATCAGGAATAACTGAAAGATTTAAAGTTACCAAGCTATCACACCCTGATGATGCCACCAAAATTTGTTCATATATCCCGGAACTTTGATAACTTGTATCTCCAAAAAGGTATAAATCACCAAAGCAAATTACTGCGCTTATATTCTCACTGGCAGGAAATAAAGTTGTTAAATCTAAATTAACGATGCTATCACATCCAGAGATAGAAATCAATGTATCAGAATATAATCCAGACTCCGTCAAAATTTCATTTCCAAATTCATATGATTCGTAAGAACAAATCGTTGCAACTTGATCTTGCATAATTATATCTGCTACGGTTAATGTTAAGGTTATTAAGCTATCGCAACCATTCGAGGAAGTAAAATTCTGATCATATATTCCAGATTCGAAATAAATTTCATTTCCAAATTCAAATCCAAATCCATCACAGATTAAAACTTGAACACTGTCAACTGATTCTGATAAAACATTTAATTCCAATACAACTATACTATCACATCCGTTGTCAGTGATAAGTGTATCGGAATATATCCCACTTTCTGTAAATTGAACTCCTGCAAAAATGTAGAAATCATTTTCACATATTTCCTCTTGTAAACTAGTGGTTGTATTTAATAAGATATTTAAGTCTGTAGTAACGATACTATCACATCCTACAATAGATAATAAAGTATCTAAGTAAATTCCTGCGTTGGTTTGATTTCCACCTGCAACAAAATAATCTTCTCCTTCACAAATTGAAACTGAAATATAAGTTCCAATATTTGGATTAACTGATAAGTCTAAAATAATCGTACTGTCACAGTCCACTGATGAAGTCAATACTGTTGTATAAATTCCACTTGTGGTATAAATTGAATCACCTATTGTGTAATTTGATCCCTGACAAATTGAAGCAACCATTGAATTTTTATTTTCTTCTAAAGTTGTCAAATCTAATGTGATTATGCTATCACACCCGTTTACGGTTGTATATGATTGCACATAGATTCCTCTTGTTGTATATGTTGAATCACCTAATACATAATTCTCTCCAAAACAGATTTCTGCAACAATGTCATCCTTTACTACATCATGAACAGTTAAGTCTAGAACAACTATACTATCACATCCAGTTACGGATACCAAATTGTTAGTATATACTCCTGTTAACGTATAACTTATTCCTCCAACTTGATAACTTTGTCCAAAACAAATTTCTTTAACAATCATTTCAGAGAAAACTTCATTCACCGTCAAGTCAAGAATAGCAATACTATCACATCCATTTATTGAAGTCAAAATAGTTGTATGAACTCCAGTTGCCATATATGTTGAGTCACCAATTTCATAAGTTGCACCTTCACATATGGTTGCAACTATATTTTCCAAATAAATTGCACTGACTGTTAAATCCAGAGTAATAATACTATCACAGCCATTAACTGATTGCATTACATTAAAATAAATCCCACTTGAATTATATGTTGAATCACCAATTACTAACTCCTCTCCTGAACAAATTGATTCTTGAATCAAAATATTATACTGTTCAGTTAGCGTTAGATCCAAAGTAATTAAACTATCACAGCCATTTAAGGCAACCAAAGTATCTTGGTAAACCCCAGTTTGTGTATATATCGAACTCCCCACAACAAATGATTCTCCTGGACAAATATTTTCTACTAAATTAATTTCTAAAATATTATCGATAACCAAATTTAGTATTACTACGCTATCACAACCAAGCGATGATAACAATTTATTCACGTATACGCCAGTTGTATCATAAGTTGTATTTCCTACTGTAAAAGTTTGACCTCCACAGAGGTATTCATCTAATGTAATTTGAGTAACAGGATTGACCGTTAAATTTAATGTCACCAAACTATCACAACCTTCAATCGAATTAAAATCAATTTCAAAGGATCCATTTTCAAAATAATTCATTCCACCGACTGTAACAAATTCACCTTCACAAATTGTCGAATCAACGAAGAAACGATACGTATCAAACACAATCAAATCCAAATTAATAATAGCACTATCACAACCTGATGATGCACTTAATGTATCTATAAAATTTCCAGTCTCAAAATAAACTGATCCTCCAACTACAATAGAATCACCTTTACAAATTTCTAATTCAAAACTTTCATTTTCAACCGTTAACGCTTTAACCTCCAAAGATTGTGTATTTGATGTAATACTACATAATGTGTTATTTATCTCCAAAGTATCATTCGCTACAATTACTTGATAGAAACCAGCATGAATTATTTCCGTATTTAAAGTAAATATAGAATCATTTGCTCCTACAATATCCATCCAAGTCATTCCATTTGTACTAAACTGCCATTGATAAAATGGGGTATCATACCCTTCAGTCAAAGTAACTTCAAATGAAATATCTGTTCCTTCACAAACTATACTATCTGGTGCTATTACCAAAGTTGCCTCAGAAGAACATTTATTGAAAAAAATATTTTGACTAACTGAACTTTCATTACCACAAACATCAGTTGCCGTCCACGTTCGAGTCAGTAACCTTAAATCAACGCAATCTCCAGGAGTTTCTATTTCTTCAAAAACAACTAACACATCACTACAATTATCGGTTGCGGTTGGTGTAATTAATTCAGGAACAGAATCACAAGGAATCATCATATCAACAGGAACACTCGCAAACACTGGAGCTGTTATGTCTTGAATTTGAATATTTTGAGTAAAGAAAATTTCATTTTCGCAGTCATCTGTGAACGTCCAAGTTCGAGTGATTTTAAACGTATTATCACAAATTGTATCTGAATATACTTCATCAAAAACCATTTCCAAATTAGGGTCACAATTATCTGTAGCAACCACCATTTGGGTATCTGGAATTTCTCCACAATTAAGTGTCAAATCATTTGGCAAATTGAATAAAGTTGGAAGAGTGGTATCTTCGATTGTAATAACTTGAGTTACTGTAGATTCATTATCACACTCATCATAAGCTGTCCAAGTTCGAGTAATTTTGAACGGACAACCATCCGAAATTACTTCACTAAAATCAATATCCTCTATTATATATTCTCCATCGATTTCTTCACCCGAGCAATTATCAGTTGCCGTTAATTCAGCAGCTGGTGGAATTGAGTCATCACAGTCCAAAGTAATATCTGCTGGTGGTGTTTCAAAAACTGGTCCCTCTTCATCTTTAACTGTGACTACTTGTGTCTCAGAAACATAATTTCCACAACTATCAGATGCTATCCAAGTCCGAGTAATTGTATATGGACAACCACTAGAAACTACCTCATTTAATACAGGAGTCAAGTTATCCCAACAACCATCTATTGCTGATACAACCGCAGGATCTGGTATTGCTTCACAATTCACAGTAATATTATTTGGTACACCAACTAGAGTTGGCAATTCATTATCATTTACTGTAATAATTTGACTTTTTGAAATAGAATTCCCACAACTATCATTTGCTGTCCAAGTCCGAGTAATTATGAAAGGACAACCATTAGAAATATCTTCTGTAAAAAGAATTTCAATATTAGTTGTACAATTATCATTTGCTACTACAATCACAGTATCTGGTATTGCTCCACAATTTACAGTTACATCACTTGGAACATTTACTAAAAAAGGATACGTATTATCCTCTACGGTAATTGTCTGCTGGTCAACAATCATATTATTACACGGGTCAATTGCAGACCATATTCGCGTAATTGTATACGGGCAACCCGTTCCTATTTCCTCTTCAAATAAAACGGGTAAATCACCTGAACACAAATCTGTGGAGGTTACTATTGGTATATTTGGAATTGATTCACAATCTACTGTTTTATCATTTGGTACCCCTGTCAAAATTGGAAAAGTATTATCATCAACATAGATCACTTGAATTATTGAATCTATATTTTGACAATCATCTATCGCAACCCATTTTCTAGTAATCGTATATGGACAACCTGTTTTAATTATTTCTGAGAATGAAATATCAACCACTGACGTACAATTATCATTAACCGTTACTTCTGCTGTATCGGGGATGGCATTACACTCAACTGTAATATCACTTGGAACATTAGCAAAAACAGGATTAACTGTATCAATCAAAGTAATTATTTGAGTTTCGATTACTTCATTATCACAATCATCAATTGCAGTCCATGATCGTGTAATTGTATTTGGACAACCTGTTCCTAACACTTCGGTAAAGGTCACAGGCAAAATTCCAGAACAATCATCTTCTGCTGTTACTAATGCTTCTCCTAAAATCTCATTACATTCAATAGTAATATCAGAGGGCACTCCTGATAATATTGGCAAGTTATAGTCTTCTACTGTAATAATTTGTGTTATGGTAGCTAAATTATTACAAAAATCCGTCACACTCCATGTTCGTGTTATTAGATATGGACAATCTGTGGAAATCACTTCATTATAATCTACTATCATAGCTGAAGAACAATCATCGATTGCTGTTACTTCAGGAACAACTGGTACCGATCCACAATCCACCGTTACATCAATTGGTACATTTACCAATACTGGAGCTATATTATCTTCTACTGTAATCACTTGGTTTTCTGTAACTGTATTGTTACAAGAATCTGTTGCACTCCAAGTTCGAGTTATCGTATAGGGACAACCAACAGAAACCACTTCATAATAATCTATTGTCATTATTGAGGCACAGTTATCCGTTGCTGTTACTTCAGGAACAACTGGTACTAATCCACAATCCACCGTTACATCACTTGGTACATTTGACAATACTGGAGCTGTTATATCTTCTACTGTAATTATTTGATTTCCTGTAACTGTATTGTTACAAGAATCTGTTGCACTCCAAGTTCGAGTTATCGTATAGGGACAACCAACAGAAACCACTTCACTATAATCTATAATCACCATTGAAGTGCAATCATCTGTCACTGTTACTATAGGGGCACTTGGTATTGATATACAATCCACCGTTATATCAGTTGGTACATTTGACAAAACTGGGGCTATAGTATCTGTTACTGTAATCACTTGACTTTCTGTAACTGTATTGTTACAAGAATCTATTGCACTCCAAGTTCGAGTTATCGTATAGGGACAACCAGCAGAAACCACTTCACTATAATCTATTGTCAATATTGAGGCACAGTTATCCGTTGCTATTACTATAGGAGCACTTGGTAATGATCCACAATCCACCGTTACATCATTCGGTACATTAGACAATACTGGGGCTGTTGTATCCTCTACTATAATTAACTGAGTACCCGTTACTATATTATTACACGAATCTACAGAGATCCATGTTCTTGTAATTGTATAAGGACAACCAATTCCTGTAAGTTCAGTAAAGTTTACAGGCATTGTATCATTACAACTGTCAGATACACTGACAACTGCTGCCGAAGGAATACTTTCACAGTTAACTGTTATATCAAGTGGAACTCCAATTAGTGTTGGTTCTGGACTAACCGTTAAATCTAAAGTCACTATACTATCACAACCATTAACAGAAAGCATTGAAGTAACATGAATTCCAGAAGTTGTATATGATGAATCTCCAACTTCATAATTATTCCCGAAACAAACACATGCTTTAATAGAATCATTATATAAATAATTGACAGTTAAATTTAAATTAACAGTACTATCACAACCACTAAAAATCGATTGAAAGACATTAGTGTAGTTCCCTTGATCAGTATAAGTCGAATCTCCGAAAACAAACTCTTCTCCTAAACAAATTTCTTCTTGAAGATTTACAATATAAGTTGGGTTAACTATAACCTCCATATTTACAATACTATCACAGCCTAGAATTGACAATAACGTATCAACATAAATTCCAGATTGATAATAGATATTATCTCCTTGAACCACACTATCACCAAAACAAATTACTTCTAAATCATCGACTAGGAAACCTCCATCAGGTATAAAAAGATGGAAAGTATCATTTCCTGGTGCACAGTCTACTTGACCATTAAGTGGAAATGATAATGGTAAAGTATTACTTCCGTTATCATTTAAAACAGCGTATAAAGTCAAAGGCAGTAACGTTGGATCTATAGCTATCGTATCATTAAATGATGATGTAGAGTTTTGGGAAATACTAGGTACTTCAACAGTACTTAGTAACGTAGCATTTGGCGGGCTATTGAATGGATTTCCAATATAATAACTTATATGGGTATCACCTGAAGGAACATTTCCATTATTATTAATATTCATTTCAATATTAATATCAGCACCTTCGCATACCTCAACTCCTTCTAAAGAGAAGTTTCCAAATTCAAAAAGAACCTCTAACTCGGAGGCAGGGAAAATAGGTATACCATTTTCATCATAAAGAGTCGCCTGCTCATAAAAATTATTCAACGGACGGTTAGCTCCACCAAATAAAGTTGCATTATTTTGTGGGTTTTTTGGAATGGTTAAATCATTATTAACATTAGTGGTATTATATGCATACTGATTCCATACTGACCTGGATGGAGCCCAAGGGTCTCCACCAGATTCAAATATTACCATTTTTCCTTTTCTAGTATTAGTGGACATTCCACAGTTACAAATTAACTCCGCTGAAGGATCATCATCAATATTTGCTACAATTGGATACTCATTTCCTGTAAATGACAAACATTCAAATGAGTTTAACTCTTGGAAGATATTTCCTGAAATATTAAACACATGAAGTGTTGTCATCCCTCGATAAACAACTTCAGAAATACCATCTTGATTAAAATCAAACATAGTTAACCCAGTCCTAGCCGAAGCATCAAAAACAGTATTACGTGCTTTTTCATTTAAAGTACCTGTTCCATCGTAATCATAGATAATAATTAAATTCCTTCTAAATACGCCTATTTCAGCGAATCCATCTCCATCCACATCTCCAATAAATGGTGGTCCAACTGTTCTACCAATTCCATTAGAGGAACCATTCATTGGTAGATCAATTTCTGCCATAAGGGTTTTAGTCCTAGGATTCCAAATATATAATTCAGAAGTACCAGGAAGCCCAGGAGTTGCTACGACAACATCTAGCTCTCCATCATTATCCATATCAGCAATAGAGGTAAAACCATCATTATTTTGGCCTAAAGGAATTTCATTATAACTGTTACCAATTTCCCCATTTACATTAACAAAATCAAACTCAAATACTGAGGTTCCTGCTGCTAATTCTAATCCTGGAGCATCAGTCAAATCAGCTGCTACTGTTATACCTGTTTCTCCATGTCCATTATTTGACCAAGTTTGACCACTAGGGGATACAGAACCATTTATCAATCGTACTCCAGTTTGAGTATTAAAAATATCATTCTCAGCATAAACCTCTGCCACACCATCTCCATTAAAGTCTGCTAAACCAATAACACCTCCTGAACGACCACCACCAGTAACTGCTTGATTAGATACCCAAGTTTCTGTCATTGTACTAAGGTCACTATTAAAGTCATACCTTATAATTCTTCGTCTCTTAGAGGAAGTTACTGCATTTTTATGTGAAGCATAAATAAATAACTCAGCTTGAGGATCAGTATCCACGTTTGCTATTGCAATTTGCCCTGGACCTGAGACACCAACTGCGGCATTAACAAAATTATGGGTATTTATTACATTTTTTGTTTTACCATTGTATATGGTTATTCCTCTTCCTAACCAACCATTATCATCTGCATTGATAACAACAATATTAGTTTCACCATTACCATCTAGATCTCCAATTAGCGGAATAGTAAAAGCAGAATGAATTTCTGATTCTGTTTCAAAACTTTTTACAATACTAAATGGTATAGCTGGATTTGGATTGAATTCACAATCAGGTTGACATAAATTAAAATAGTCATTGCCAATATTAGTTAAAATATCGTTACATGGACAATCTCCATCAAAATTATCAATGGTTCCATCATAATCATCATCGATCTCATTTTCACAACATTCTCCACAATAAACGGTAATATTTTGTAAGACAGAATCTCTATTATCACATCCATCGACTGCCACCCACTTCCTTTTAATGGTATACATCAAATTATCTTCACAATTAACTTGGCTTGTGTCTCCTATAGACTCTGAGAAAAATATTTGAGTTGTATTACAATTATCTGAAGCGAAAATATTGTTACCAACAGTATCAGGAATAGCTTCGCAATTAACTGTTAAATCTTGCGGTAAATTATAAATAATAGGTTCAATTGTATCTAAAACACTTATTATTTGGGTGTCAATAGTTATATTTCCGCAGAGGTCTTCAGCCTTCCATATTCTAACGATATTGTAATTGGAAGGACAATCAGATCCAGTTGTTTCTTCTACAAAGGTCACTGGATAATCACCTCCACAATTATCAGTTGCAGTAAGAATGATTACAGCATCTGGGACATCGTCACAATTAACAATTGTATCTTGAGGAACCCCAGTTATTTCTGGGCCAATAAAATCTCCTACTATTATTACCTGAGAATCAACAGTAATATTTCCACAATCATCCATTGCTGTCCATGCCCGAACTAGTTTGTAGTTATCAGGACAATCGTTTTCAGTCTTAACTTCACTCAATTCAAAGCTAATATCATCTGTACAGTTATCAGAAACAGAGGGCACCACTGTTGTACCTGGAATTGTAATTATATTAATATCATCAATTAAATTACCAATAGAAATATTATTTGGAGAACCTTGAATTGCTCTAAATAAAAAGATAGCTTCGGGTTGATTAGCGGGTTCAGAGTAATTTATGTTATGAACTTTCCATCCTTCATTTCTTCTTCCAATAATTGTTTCAATAAGGGTTAAATTATTCAAATCAGGGCCAATATAAACTCCCATAATATCATCAGACCAATTTTCCCCAGCAGGGCGATGTCTATGAGCAAAAGAAATTTGTAATATTGTGGTTGGAACCACACAAAATGTTTGATATAAATCACCATTATTGATATGATTTAATTCTGCATGCCATTCACCTTCATATGAAACTACTCCATTTATTTTACCAGATCTTTGAATTTCAATTTTATTATCAGATGCATCTGTATCCCAACCAGGAATTTGGCTTTCAGGGACACCTGCCCAATTTCCTGTTACTGTATTATCTTCAAAACCTCCATTTTCGAAGTCTTGAAGACAATCTTGACAATCAAGGATAATATCATCTGGAATCCCTATCAGTACTGGAGGTGTATCATCTAATATTGTAATAATTTGTACTACCGAATCAGCATTGTCACATTCATCAATTGCTATCCAAACTCGACGTAAGATAAATGGACAAACTTCCATATTTAAAGATTCAGAAAAGTCAATATCAACCTCATCCCAACAATTATCTGTCGCTTCTAAATCTGTAGGAGTTGGAATGTTATCTTCACAACCTATAGTTATATCTTCAGGGGCAGGATCAAGTACCGGAGCAATGGTATCCTTTACTGTAATCGTTTGCGTTATTATTGTATCATTTCCACAATTGTCAGTAGCTAACCATGTTCTGATAAATTCAAATTCACAGTCCCCACTTCCTGTCTCTCCTTGAAAAATAATAGTCGCATTATCATCACAATCTGAAACAGTCAATACTGGAATTGGCGGAATGTCACTATAACATGTAACAGTTGTATCGATTATATACGTATTAACTATTGGAGGAGTGGTATCTTCCAAGGTAATCGTTTGTGAGGCAACTTCTGTATTTCCACAATCATCTGTAGCTTTCCACGTTCTAAAAATAGTTCCTTCCTCTAAACAAGGGTGGTTTCCGAGATTAAAACTAAAACCTAGAAACCTTAACAATCCATTTGCTGTCTGATTTTTTCTTGCATATAACTGCCACTGTCCATCCATTGGACCAGTAAAATCCTCAAAACAATCTAAATATTCTGAAACTCCAGGAACAGCATCTATAGGTGTTTTTCCGTGAGGAGTAAAATTTCCTACTCCTGTTGGAATTGGATCATCATTGTTCCATTGAGGACTTCCAGTATCACATCTAGTAAATGTGGTATTCCAAGTTAATGGAGTTGGCTCAGTAGCTTCACAATCACCACCTGTACAATAATCTCCAACTAAAAATATTCCTTGCCCCGATGGGTTTATTAAAACAAACTCTGCTCGACCTTTTCCTTTATTTGATTGAAAAGATAAATCAAAACTTAAAAAATCACTTGCTGATAAACTCCCAAATTCACTAACATTTATATTCCACACCTTTCCTGAAGCAGGAACAGTCACCTCATTATTATCCTCATAACTACCATTCGGCAAATAAATATCCTCATATGTTAGATTAATATTATTATCACAATTATCCGAAACAGTCACATTTGCAGGATCAGGTACATCCTTGCACTCTACGGTAATATTTGAAGGCACTCCTGTAATAACAGGTAATTCATCATCTAAAACAGAAAGAGTATATGATTGTGAAACTGAATTATTACAATTATCTGTCGCTGTCCATGTTCGAGTAACTGTATAAGGACAACCTACTCCTACCAATAAAGTATCATAAGTAATTGTCATTACCCCAGAACAATCATCTGTAGCAGTTACATCTGGAATTGCTGGATATTGACTATCACAATCAAATGTAGTATTAGATGGAACGCCCCATAAAAAAGGTGCCTCAGAATCTTGAACTGTAATAGTTTGAGACTCAGTTGCTACATTACCACAATCATCAGTCACCGTCCATGTTCGGATTATTGATCCAATACAAGAACCTGAATTTTCAACAAATGAATATATAACTGTCATTTCTGTTGAACAATTATCTGTTGCTGTTACGAGAGGAACACTTACCGTCTCATCGCACTCAATCGTAACATCACTTGGAACACCCGCCAAAACAGGATCTTCTGTTTCACAATCGTCAATAAATATCGAATCCATATTATTGGAGAAATCACATTCACCTATAGATGTTGCTGGAAAATCATTTTCTAAATCTAATGGCAATGGCAAACTTCCATCATCATTTCCAATCACAAATAAATTAAATGGTGCGGTCAATCCTACAACAGCTAGCCTAATAGAAATATCAACAGAATCACCAGGAATTATTGAAGTTGGAATGTCAAAAGCTCCTATTAAATGTCCCGTATTTTCTGGATTACCTTCATAGACAGAAAAAGGAATTCCTGCTGGGTAACTTAAGTCTCCAAAATTATAAAATCGAAGAATAACATTAATACTATCTCCTAAACCACACTCGACAGAACCTCCATCTATTATTTTTACGATTATATCTGATGCCGGAAAAACTGGTTCTCCCTCATTATTGTATGGTCCAACTTGTTTTAAAAAACTATTTAAACGCCCTGAACTACCCAAAGCAGGAGAGCCAACCAAATGATGTGGTTGCTGAACGGGTGGAATACTTAAATCATCATTTATGTTGGTAATAAAATAAGCATACTGATTCCAAATATTCCTAGTTGGAACCCATGGATAATTAAGCGATTTAAATGCTCTCATTCTTCCATTCCTCGCAAATGATTCATCTGCACAAGAGCAAACTAACTCTGTTTCATTATCATTATCAATATCTAATACAATTGGATATTCTCCCCCTGTTCTTGATCCACATGGAAATGTTGAGAGGTTTACTCCTGTCGATCCTGAAATAATTCTCAAATCATTCTCGTCCCTGTAAACTACTTCCGTTAAACCATCTGCGTTAAAATCGAATGAAGTCGCTCCAGTCATTCCAGACCTATCTGTTGTAGTCAAACTCCAAGAAACTCCTCCAGTACCACTGATATCGAATTGGTAATCTTCAATTACCTGAAAAACATAATTGGCACAAACTCCAATTTCTGGTTTATTATCACCATCAAAATCTGCAATGGTTGCATTACTCGCACTGCGATACCAAACTGTACTAATATCAGCATCAGTTATAGTATGAACATTCCCAATCAATGTTTCAGTTTGTAAATCCCAAATATATAAATAAGACCCATCAACATCTGTAGTTGTTATAATCCCATCAACATCTCCATCTAAGTCATAATCAGCAATTGAAACTGGTCCATCTTGGTAACCTGGAGCAGATGTTAATTCCTTTTCGACAGTCATAACACCTGAACTTAAATCCACAGAATAAACTTGATTCCCAGCTACTAACTCCAAACCTGCACAATTGGTACAATCTGCATCAGGCAGTGCATCTACAGCTATAGTATTTGCATGAAAGTGTTCGTGAGAATAAAAATTGTAAATGTTATTTCCAATATTATTAGGTCCACCAACTGCTAATCGAGTTCCTGTTATAGCATCAAAAATTTCATTCCCTACATATACTTCCGAAAATCCATCATTATTGAAATCAGCCAAATTTACTGCAAAATTATCAGTAACTGTATAGAATGGATAAGCTAAACCACAAGTTACTCTTTGGTCAGAAACCCATTGTAAATCAAATGACCCAGTACCTGTTCCACCTAGGTTTGTACCTGAAGGATTATATTCATAACATGCAATTCTTCGATAATCATCCTCATCTTCATTTCCTATCATATAATAAATTTCTCCATTCCCATCCCTATCTACATCTCCAAATGCTATACCTTTATTAAAAATATGAAGTGGTTTTGAGTTAAAGGTATACTTTGTCAATCCATTTGATCCATCAATAATAAATAGGGCATTTTCTACATATGTAATTGTACTACCCTTAAATCCAAGAATCTCAATTGATGAATTGTCTCCGTCTAAATCGGCTCCAATTACTGGAGTAAAGGTGTTGACACTATCCTTGCTTGACCATTCTACAGTTATATCAAAACTTGGAGTCCCTGGCGGAAAATATTCACATTGTGGATCGCAAAGTCCCAAAAAATTATCATCATCGCAAGGACAATCTGGATCAAAAACATCAACTAACCCATCTCCATCATCATCAATATTATTACTACATATTTCCGTACTAGAGGAATAAACTAAAGCTGTAACTGTTGCAGTTTCACAGTTTGTCCCAGCTGCTGCTCCTAATGATGTAATATCTAACTCCCAAAAATCTAGGAATCCCCCATCATTAAATACAACATCATAAATAGTAAAAACCCAATCTCCTGTACTATTTTCTCCATCAAATCCTGACATTGACTCAAACGGCTGATTCAGTCCTCCCTCATCTGGGGGACAAGGCATATTTGTATAATCAACTCCACTTTCATCGTCAAACCCAATATCAAAATTTTCATCCCCACAAACCTGATCTACCAATATCACCTCTGTTCCACTTGGACTAGTTAAAGTTATTATTAGATTTTCATCCCGTGTATGTTCAAGATAAAAATTTGGAATATTTACATCAGTAACAATACCTCCGGAAATAACAGTAATGGTAGAACTAACTACAGGGGTTCCAAAAGGAGTAATTATTACATTAGTTTGATTATCGTAACTGTTAGTAACATCTACTTTATTTCCATCGCAAACCTCATAGGTAAACTGATCCGTTCCTACATAATAGGGAAAAGGTACATAAGTAAAACTTCCATCAGCATTTAATGTAACAGTCCCATACATTGGAGCAATAATGGGTGTTGTATTCAAAACCAAAACATCACCATCTGGGTCGCTATCATTTAGTAAAACATTACCTGAAACTGATGTCCCTTGCAAAACACTTACGGTGTCTAAATTTGCGACAGGAGGGTCACCGAGTATGAAAAAAAATGAATTATATTTTGAATGAAAGGTAGGATTGATAGACGAATAATACAAAACTCCATCCACTATTTCAGCTTTCTCAGCTGTCGGATTAAATCTAGCACCATTCATTGAAGGAAAAGTTAATACTAAAAGTAAAAACGTTCCTATTATAGGTATAATACCAACTTCGTCTTTAAAAAAATATTTTTTGAACCTAATCTGCATACTTTTCCTTTTACAAAAAATTCGACATAAATACTTTTCTCCTCTTGGGTTTAGAAAAGTCAATTTTAATTTGACTTATTTTCAATATATCCTATTTCAAAAAATAGAGCGCATAGCAAATTAATTTACTGAATGCAATAATTAATCTTAATATGCCTGGAATTACTTGAATAATAAATCGAAAATATGTTTAATGCTATGGGGATTAAGTAGATAATGGGTGTAAACGGAAGATTCGTATAGATTTGAGGAAACAATAATGGCCTATGGCGTCATCAGGAAATTTGCACTTCTTAATTTAACGCTATCGCATTTTATTTCTAGATGTAAGTAGGTTTTTGGTCAAGAAATGTGTTGCACAGATTATGCCAATCTACCCTGAATAGGGTAGATTCAATATTGCGAAAATAAATAACTCAATAATAGAGGAAAACTCTTTATGCCAGGATATATTTTTCTTAAACCCAATTTAAAAAATCACATTTTAGAAAAACAAGATGTTTTTGTTTTTTATTAATCTTAAAATAGTCCTTTCAAGTGGCAAATGAAATATTAGATAAAAAGGTTAAATCCTAAGTATAGCAATGGTTTATTGAATATTTTAATGAAGAAAAATTATATATTGAGATAACTTAATTAAAATCATTTCATAAAATTACTTTTATATTTCTTGCCTTGCTTTTTCAACAATTCATTAATTAGGAGGCTAGCCTTACCCGGTTTACCGTTTCCAATTTTAATATCATCAATCTGAACAACTGGTAAAGCTCCCTTGGTTGTACTTGACAAGAATGCTTCAGTCGCATTTTTCAAATCCAGAAAAGTAATATCTTTTTCAATGACCTCGTAATGTTCACTAGCCAAACTCATTATTCGATTACGAGTTATACCTTTCAGAACATGATTGATAGGTGTAACAATGGTATTATCCTTTTTAACAATAAAAAAATTGGAACGTGCTGACTCAGAAATTTTTCCGTCCCAATAATACAAAACGTCCACTGCTTTAGCTTTTTTTAATTCACCCGCAAGTCGAATTGGCTCTATATAATTTGTAGTCTTAACCACTGCAGTATGTCGAAAATGTTCGTGCAACATTAATTTTATACCCTTTGAATAATTTCTTTTGGCAGGAGGTTTAAGATCAGTCAATAAAATAACCATATTTGATTCTTTAGCAGGCAAGTAACCATTATCAGAATATCCACCTGTTAGGATGATTTTCATTCCACCTTTTTTGAATTCATTCTTCGCAATTAATTTCATCACTAAAAATTTCAATTCTTCCACGGTATAACTCATATTTAAACCCATACTTATGGCTGAATTTTGAAATCGAATCATATGATCCTCGATAAAAAGTGGAATTCCATTTTCAACCTTTAAAAAATCAAAAATCCCATAACCACGTATCAAACCTAAATCTGTAACTTGCAATTTTGCATTTTTAGCTAAAACGATTTTTCCATTGACACAAAAATAATTTGACATATTTTGATATTTTACTAATTCAAAAAATATTCCTAGATTTTTTTAATCAAGAACTTAAAATTGTTTTTTGGATATTCGACTTTTTACGCTAAATTTTCCTAAAACCCAATCACGAAGCAAAATAAAAAACAATTATGAATCTATCTGTTCTTCCTAGTAATATTTCATTTCTTTTTCTGCTTTGTATTTTTCTAGCTACTAGTTGTCGATCAAAAAAGAATTTAGTTAATATCACTCAAAAGAAAACCCCAACTTCTGTCCAAGAATTTATTGAAGGGTCGGAGGTTTTAAAAAATAGTTTTTCGGGATTCGCTTTGTACGATCCAGAAAAAGAAGAAATGCTCTACCAGCATAATGCAGATAAATATTTCACCCCTGCCTCCAACACTAAAATTTTTACATTATACACTGCACTAGAACTTTTAGGCGACTCAATTCCTGCTTTAAAATATATCGTTAAGAATGATTCACTTATTTTTTGGGGAACTGCAGATCCATCTTTTCTCAACCCTCAAACACCTGAAAGTAAAACAATCATGACATTTTTAAAAAAGAGAACAGAAAAATTATTTTTTGCTTCTTCAAATTTTCAAGATAAAAGATTTGGTGCAGGTTGGGCTTGGGATGACTTTGGCTATAGTTACCAATCTGAAAAATCGCCTTTCCCTATTCATGGAAATCTAGTTCGTTTTAAAAGTCAATTGAATGGAAACGGAGTTGATATTTCCCCAAAACCGTTCGAAACACTCGTTTTTTATAACCCCCAAATAGGGGGTACTAGTATTCAGATTCGAAGAAAAGAATTCGAAAATATTTTTGAATACAATCAAATTCAATCAACCGATAAAGATTTTGAAAAAGATATTCCTTTTCATTATTCGAATGAGTTTTTTGTAGAATTGATGAGTATAATTTTAGAAAAAAATGTCGAATTGCTGCCTATCAAAATGACAATTCCTGAAAATGTAAAAACAATTTACAGCGTGCAGGTTGATGAAATTTATGAACCGTTAATGCAAGAGAGTGATAATTTTATGGCAGAACAAATTTTATTGACTTGTTCCAACGAAGTTTTTGACACGATGAATACTCAAAAAATTATTCGATTCTTCACCAAGGAATATTTGAAAGAATCACCAGACCAACCACTTTGGCGTGATGGTTCTGGATTGTCCCGCTACAATTTATTTACTCCCCAAACGATGATTTTTTTATTAAATAAAATCTATAAAAAAATTCCAGAGGAGCGCATCTTCAATATTTTTCCAACAGGCAAAAAGCAAGGGACTATTAAAGATTGGTATGCACCATTCGTCCACGCTAAAACTGGAACCTTGAGCAATAAACATTGTCTAAGCGGATACATCACTACCCGAAAAGAAAAAACTCTACTCTTCAGTTTTATGCATAATAATTACATTACATCCTCCACTCCATTAAAAGAGGAGATGCAAAAAATATTAAATTTTATTCATACGAAATATTAATTCAAATCTAGTCTTTTTAAGTCTGGCTCCATTTACTATCTTTAACAAAAATTAATTTAAACTTAGACTTATAAAATCTAAGTTACTTGAAGGATTCTTACTTTGCAAACAAATCGAAAATCAATGGCGAAAAAAAAATCAAAAAAAAAATCAAATTCATCAATTGACCGAATACATTGGTACACAGCAATCGGAATTTTCGTATTCGCATTTCTGTTATATGCCAATACTATTAATCATGGTTTTGTTTTAGATGATGATTTAGTTTGCAAAAAAAATGATTTTGTGCAAGAAGGAATTGGAGGAATAAAAGATATATTCACACACTCTTGGTACTATGGATTCTCAGGAACTTCAGATCGATATTATCGGCCTATGATGTTAGCAGGTTTTGCAATTGAGAAGCATTTTTTCGGAGACAGCCCAGCAGTTTATCATTTTTTTAATGTATTTGAATATGCATTGAGCTGTATGTTTTTATTTTTTACTTTACGACTTTTATTTGAAAAAAAATTCCTACTTCCATCTATTGGAATAACCCTACTTTTTGCAGCTCACCCATTGCATACAGAGGTTGTCGCCAACATCAAAAGTCGAGATGAAATTTACGCATTCTTAGGTATGCTTGGAGTGATTTATTCCATTCTTCAATACAATCGAAAGAAAGATATAAAATATCTACTTTTTGCTCTTACTAGCTACTTTTTCGCTATACTTTCGAAAGAGGGAGCACTTTCCATTTTAGGCCTGGTTCCAATAGTTTTATACTTTTTCACAAAAACATCTTTTAAAAAAATCATTATTCAAACTGGGATGTTTGGAATTATTGCAGTTATCTATTTTACGATTCGAATGAGCATCATTGATCTTGATCCTACACCTTTTGAAACGATTGACAATAGCCTTTTTGCTATCGATAATTTCTGGGGACAACGAGCAACTGCAATCGGAATGCTCAGTAAATATTTTCAATTATTATTTTTTCCCCATCCCCTAAGTTTTGATTATTCCTTTAATACCTTTCCAGAATTAGGATGGACTAACATCAAAGTTCTTGGAAGTTTAGCTATATCAATTGGCCTAATTATCATGACTATTATAGGTTTACGCAAAAAAAGTATTTATTCTTTTGCGATTTTATTTTTTGCAATCACCTTTGCTATCACTAGTAATATTTTCTTTTCAATTGGAGCTACGTTCGCAGAACGGTTTATGTTTATACCCCTATTGGGCTTTTGTATAACGATAGTTTTTCTGGCACATCACTTTTTTCTTGAAAAAAGAAATTATTCACCCAATACTTTTTTTGGGATTATTGGTGTAATAGTTCTTCTTTATTCAATTAAAACAGTTTCCCGTAATGCAGTTTGGGTAAGTGATAATACACTCTATGAAACAGGAATACACTCTGCCCCAAATAGTTCTCGGACACAAAGTTTCTACGGTGTAACTCAATACAGAAAAGCACTCGCAGAAAACAATCCAAATAAGAAAAAAGAATTATTCGATGCTGCTGTAAAATATTTAAGAATGAGTACTGAAACTTATCCTGGATTTACAGAGACCTATCATCATTTGGCTTTAGTTTACGAAGCTCAAAATAACAATCCTCTTGCAATTGAGGCATATAAATCTGCAATCAAATCTAACCCAGAATATTTCCCTGGAATGACTAACTTGGGTGTTCTTTTCTATAAATTAAAAAATTATACTCAAGCAGAAAATTATTTAAAACAATCTTTACTTCTTGCCCCAAACAATGTAATTACAAACCGATCTCTTGGTTTAACTTACAAGAAAATGAATCGTTTTAAGGAGGCGGAAATTTATTTTAAAAATGCATTAGATACTCAATATAATGATAAACATCTTTTTGACTTAGTGGAATTATATAAAGCTATGGGTGATATAGAAACAGCGATTTTCTATGATAAAAAAATTAAGAAATTTAGAAGTGGGTCTGTGCAATAATAGTGAAATACGAATGACCAAGTTCGATCATGTCCAATTAAACACTACTCGCCTTTTTCTTTATCTGTTCTTAAAAAATAATTCAACAATTTAGACGTCGCAGATTTCCCTACTACTTCTTCAATCTCGCTAGGTAGCGCGGACTTAATTTTTTTAACAGATTTAAAGTGCGATAATAATCTCTGAGCAGTCTTATCCCCTATCCCTTCAACGTTAGTAAGTTCTGTTCCAAGTGCATTTTTCGATCGTAAATCTCGGTGAAAGGTAATAGCAAATCTATGTGCTTCGTTTCGGGCTTGCTGAATAACTTTGAGTGATTCAGATTTTTTATTGATATATAATGGAATAGGATCATTCGGAAAAAATATCTCCTCAAGTCGTTTGGCAATTCCAATCAAGGTGACTTTATTTAAAATTCCTAACTCCTCCATGATTTTAGTTGCTGAACTCAATTGTCCTTTACCACCATCAATAATTATTAAATCTGGTAGCGGTTGATCCTCTTTTATTAAGCGAGAGTAACGTCTTCGAACGACCTCCTCCATGGAAGCAAAATCATCTGGACCGACAACTGTTTTTATTTTAAATTTTCGGTAATCGCGTTTAGAGGGCTTAGCATTTTTAAAAACTACGCAAGATGCAACTGGGTTTGTTCCTTGAATATTTGAGTTATCAAAACATTCTATATGCATTGGAGGACGATCCATTTGCAAATCCTCTTGCATAGTTCGGAGGATTCGTTCAGCAGGAGTTTGCTTGTTTGTTCGGGAAACTTCTTGCTTGCGTTTTTGAAGTAGAAAATATTTTACATTCTTTCTCGATAGTTCAAGTAGTTTCTTTTTGTCTCCTATTTTTGGAATTGTAATTTGTAAATCATCCTCGATCAACTCTATTTCATTTTCCAAAATAATTTCCCCTGCATTACTTTTAAACCTTTTTCGCAACTCATCAATCCCATATGCCAATAATTCATTTTCATTATCGTCATCTAAATTCAACGTCATTTCTAAAGTATAGGTATGAATGATTGAACCATCTACAATTTTCAAATAGTTAACGAAAGCTTCTTTTTCATCTGAAATAATTGTAAAAACATCCACATTCCGAATAGTAGTACTCACCACAGTGGATTTACCTTGATAATCTTCGAAGGCAGATAATTTCTCTTTTGCTTGCTGCGCTTTTTCAAATTGCATGGCTTCAGCGTAACCCATCATCTCGGATTTTAAATAATTTTTCACCACACCAAGGTGCCCTCGAAGTATATTTTTTATTTGTTCGATTTTGACATTGTAGTCCACTTCAGATTCGTAACTAACACAAGGGCCAAGGCAATTTTTAATATGGTATTCCAAGCAAACTTTGAATTTCCCTTTTTCAATATTTGATTTTGAAAGTGGCAAAGTACAAGTCCGAAGAGGAAACACATTTTTAACTAAATCTAAAATTACACCTACTTGATATTTTGAAACATACGGCCCAAAATAAGTAGATCCATCTTTGATTACTCGTCGAGTTAAAAACACACGAGGGAATCTTTCTTTTTTAATACAAATGTAGGAATACGACTTTCCATCTTTTAACATCACATTGTAGCGAGGTTGATATTTTTTGATCAAGGTACTTTCAAGGAGGAGTGCATCGTGTTCGGTTTCGACAATGATGTATTCAATATGATCAGCTTTTTTGACAAGTACCTTTGTTTTTGCAAGTCGATCTCTTCGTTCTCCAAAATAGGACGCCAATCGAACCTTAAGATTTTTTGCTTTACCAACATAAAGTATCTTTTCGTTGGGATCAACAAATTTATAGACTCCAGGTTGCTTGGGAAGTGTATGAGCTATATTTTTATAATCTTCTGTCGTCATTTATTTCTTTATAAAAATAAAAATATCTTGTTATAAAAAATCATCTGTAAAAAAGCACTTTTTTAATCTGTAAAATTAACAGAGTTATCTTAAAAAACATAACTTAACGATATGCAAAAATCAACTCTTATAAGGTCTAAGCTTGGAATAAAATCCGACATAAAACAAGATTTTGGGTAGGATTGTTTTATTATTCGGATTAGCTTTTTCTTGTTAGAGCTTTTCTCAATTTAGACTTAAATTAAATAACTTATATTGATTGGGAGGGATCTTAAATATTTCTCCTAAAAGAAACTTTATTCTATATATTTAACTTTTATTAATTGGCAACATTTTCTCTTTAATTTTTTGATATTTAAAGGGAGAAACTAGAATTCAAGAAGTACTAATTTATTTTGAAAAGAGTATAAAAACTTATACCGATCAGTTCAAATAAAAATGATTACCCTATAGTTATTTAGCAAAGAAGAGCGATTCATTATTGATTTTTTCAGAATCGAATCTCCTAAGTTTTAGGTAACAGCAAAATAAAAACGGTGTCACCGAGAAAAGCGCTGACACCGTTACTTTTGTTTTTTTAGAACAACTCGCCTTGTCCTTTATCTTTTTTATTTATATCAAATTCAATTGAATCGCCTGGGGTAAGTTTTTCTTTATTACTCGCATCGACTTCTTTGACACTGGTCAGTCTTTGGTCACTCAATTTATTCCCAAGTGCTCTCCAACCTTTAACATCTATAAATTCTGCAAGACTAACTTCTCCTAACATTTTCTTCGATTTCACCTTATATCCGTACTCGATTCGTGGATTATCTTTTACAGATGCAAATAATAATTTCGACATTCTATGATCTGTTATATAATTAAAAACTTGATCGTTGGTCGTGGTTTCAATACTAAACCTTTTGACCATAGTCCATTTTTTAGCACCATCATAATAAACTGCGCTAACAATTAAATTAGGATCTAATTTTCCAATATGCAATAATTCTTTTGGTTCGAATCGCTTGGTCATGTCGAAATCTACAACTTGGTAGGTTCCATTTTTATATAAAGCAAAAATTGAATCCCCTGTATCAAAATCACCAAGGAAGGTACCTCGATCCTCAGCATTTAACCTTCCACTAACTTGATCCATCCATAATTTTTGAGTACCCAAACTTGATTTCCCAATCTCTTTTTGATTTACTTTTCTTATCGGATATTTGGTTACGATATTTCCATTAGTAGCCCTTCCTTTGATTTCTAACTCATCAAAATAGTAATCAAATACCTTTTTGTGGGCTGAGCATCCTTGTGATAGTTGAACCGCTACAATTTCTGATTCACCATTTGAATTGGCAGTCAAATAATGCACTTTAGACCCTTTTGCCCCCTTAGTCAAATCATATTCTCGATCTCGAGTAATTCCTGTAACTTGAAATCTTTTGGCCATAGATCGACCAGATTTAGCATCAACATAAATCATATTATAGGTTGTTCGTTCATCACCTTTTTTCCAAACAGCTACATGTAAAATATCTTTTCCCATAAAAATCTTATCAGAAATTCTACTCACTTTCAAAACACCATCTTTTCGGAAAACGATGATGTCATCAATATCAGAACATTCTCCAACCAACTCTTCCTTCTTCATTCCCGACCCTGAACCAATAAATCCTTCTTTTCGATTCACATAAAGTTTAGCATTGTTGGCTACAACCATGGCAACTTTAATAGTTTCAAATGATTCAATTTTTGTTTTACGTTCTTTACCTTTTCGATATTTTGCTAATAACCTTTCGAAATATGAAATAGTATATTTCGTCAGATTAGCCAAATCGTGTTTAACTTGTTTTAACTCCTCTTCAATCTTCGCTATTAATTCATCTGCTTTAAAAGAATTATATTTCGAGATCCGCTTGATCCGAATCTCAGTCAGTCTTGCGATATCTTCTTTTGTAATATCTCGGTATAGATGAATTCTTTTGTCTGTCTTTTTCGCTTTGTCTACTGGAGTAACGATATATTTTTTCAATTCTTGATCAATTGTTTCAATCACTTCTTCCCAAGTCTCACATTCTTCAATTTCTCGATAAACCCTATTTTCAATAAATATCTTTTCCAAACTGGCAAAATGCCACTTCTCTTCCAACTCTCCTTTTCTTATTTCTAATTCTTGTTTTAACAAGTTTTTGGTCGCTTCTGTACTGAATTTCAATAAATCGTTAACTGATAGAAAAAGCGGTTTATCGTCAACAATTACGCAAGCATTTGGCGCAATGGAAACCTCACAATTTGTAAAAGCATACAAGGCATCCATAGTAACCTCAGGTGAAACTCCCGAAGCCAAATCAACAATAATAGAAACATCTTTAGCAGTATTATCCGTTACTTTTTTAATTTTTATCTTTCCTTTGTCATTTGCTTTAACGATGCTATCCATCAAATTTGCAGTGGTAATACCGTATGGCAATTCTTTAATTTCCAGAGTATCTTTATCTAGTTTTTCGATGACCGAACGCACTTTAACTCTTCCACCTCTTTTACCTGCTTTGTAATCAGTAACATCAATCGTACCCCCAGTCATAAAATCTGGATAAATTTTAAAGGGTTTATTTTGTAAAATTTTAATTGACGCCTTAATAAGTTCAATAAAATTATGAGGTAAAATTTTTGTTGAGAGTCCCACTGCAATTCCTTCTGCTCCTTGTGATAGCAATAAAGGAAATTTCATAGGTAAATTGACTGGTTCTTTTTTACGGCCATCGTAAGTCAATTGCCAATCAGTCGTTTGTGAATTAAATGCTACCTCCAAGGCAAACTTTGTTAGTCTAGCCTCAATATATCGAGGTGCTGCTGCACCATCGCCAGTTCGGGCATCTCCCCAGTTTCCCTGCGGATCTATTAGCAAATCTTTTTGTCCCATATTTACCAAGGCTCCCCCAATGGCAGCATCTCCATGCGGATGATATTGCATCGTTTGACCAATCACATTTGCCACTTTGTGATATCTACCATCATCCATTTCTTTAAGTGCATGAAGAATTCGACGTTGTACCGGTTTAAGTCCATCTTCGTAGGCAGGTACGGCTCGTTCTAATATTACATAGGAAGCATAATCCAAAAAATAATCCTTATACATTCCTGTGAGCGTAATGACACCATCTTCGGTTGTTGCAGTTCCGTTCTTGGGTGTCCAAACTGGCTTTTTACTTTTTCGCTTACTCATCCTTTATTTTATAATGTTTCTTTGTTTCGTATCTGTTGTATAAATCTTCATTTACTTTTCAGGAAAAATAACATATTAGATTAGCTTTGTTAAAATTTTCACAAAACAAAAATATTAATTGTTTTTCTAATTTGACATAATTATTTTTCCGCTCACAAATATAGTAATTTTAAAATTATTTTTAAAACAAATTGTTTTACGCCTTTTATATAATTCATTACTCTTAAAATTTATTTTATGAAAAAATATTTTATTAAATCTACCCTTGTTTTAATTATCCTACTTATATTTTCCAATATACAAGCTCAGACTTTTCCATATTTTTTAGAAGTAGAAACTGGTACTTATACTGACATAGAAGAATCTACTGAGTTAACCTCAATTGGCGATCTTTGGGATGATCCAGGGTATAATATTCCAATAGGTTTTGATTTCGACTTCTATGGGGAAACCTATTCAAATATTCAATTCATAGGTTTGGGTTCATGGCTTGCTTTTCAAGATCCGTATACTAATGATTCTATTAATTTTTTAATCCCATATTTTGATGATTTAGCAGATATTGAAAATATAAACTCAGTTAACCAATCTACCATTTCATATACAACCGAAGGTGCACCTGGCGAGCAAATTTTAAAAATCCAATGGAAAGATTGTGGGTTTTTTGAAGAAATTTTTAGTTCAGCAGGGACAGCCAACAATACATTGAATTTTCAACTTTGGCTTTTTGAAGGAACTAATAACATTGAAACTCGATTTGGACCAAGTATGCTACCAAATGCAGCATCGATTCATTATTATGGATCACCTGTTATTGGAATTGTGGAAGGTCTTTCTTCTAGTACAGATTCATTTGAAAGATTGTGGCATTTAAGGGGAGATGTAGCTGCTCCAACTATGGATACTTCAGATGCCTCAGTAATTCTCTCTTACTCGATTCCAGGATTAGATTCGGATCCTGAGGACGGTCGAATTTATCGTTTTGCAACTGTACCGACTTCTATTAAGTCACCAACTCAAAGTTTAGAATTAAATGTTTATCCAACTGTTATAACTGATGAGTTTTTTGTAGAAATTAGTGAAGTGCTTTTGAATGAAAAAACGCAAATTTCGGTTATAAATAATTTAGGCCAAGTAATTTACAACAATACAATTACAAATTACAAAGAAAAAATTGATGCATCTAATTATCCAGCAGGAATTTATTATGTGAGAATCCATAATAAAAATGGAATTGGAACTAAAAAAATCATTAAGAATTAGTTTTTGGTCTTTTCCAAAAAAAATCTGTGTTATGAAAATCATAACACAGATTTTTTTTTTACTTAACAGTTACTAAGCTCCGATATCTCTCAATTCAATTCCTTCAGAATAAGCCACATTAATTCCATTTTCATGAAATGCTTTTTTGAGAGCCGAATGACAATCACAAGTTACTCCCCAATAATTATTAGAATCAATAAATGGACGAATAGCTAATACCATATTATAGCTATCATAGGTTTCGATTCCAATTTCGGGTGCTGGACCATTTCGGATAGAGGGGACTTTCAATAAGGCTTTTTTGATAATACCCTGAACCCTTGGGAAACTCTCAGCATATGGCATCTTCACATTTAATTCCAATCGAATAGTCCCTTTTTGAAAAAAAATAATACTTACTCCGTCCATAACTTGGCCGTTTGGAATGATATTAGTTTTCTAACCTGAAGTAACAACTGTAGTGTTGAAAATTTGGATGTTTTCCACTTTCCCAAATTTATCACATTCTTCCACCCATTCTCCTAATTTATAAGGTTTAATGACCATGATCATAATTCCAGCCGCAAAATTTGCTAAACTTCCTCGCATAGTCATTCCAACAGCGAGCCCTGCCGCAGTAATCAAACCGACCAATTATGCAGTATCTACACTAACTTTCCCAGTAGCAGCCAAAAGGATAAACACCTTGATAACTGCACTTAAAAGAGAAGAAAGAAAAGAGGTAATTTCAGGGAAAGGATTCGCTTTCTAAAAGGAGAACTCCAATACTTTCATGGCCTTTTTTACGACTCAAAAACCAGTTATCAGTATGACAAGAACCACTAATAAATTCGTAGAAATACTAATAACTACGTCTAGAATTTACCATAGTTAATGCTTTCTCCTAATTCAGCAGATTTCTCTAAACTTTGTTGAAATTTCAGGATGTGTTAATTCTTCATTTTGTCAATAATCATCCCAAAAGTAATAAATCAAAAGTACCCTCAAAATACTTTTAAATGTTAATTAAAAAATAGAATCAAAACTCCATCGTTATTGTTGAGACTCTGTTTTAATCAAAAAAAGAACTTTAACATTGAGTAAACATCTTTTTAATTCGTTTTTATTGATATTTAGTAAATAAAATAGAGTTTTAATCCTTTGAAAACGCAGCAAATACCTAAAAACAATCGTTCTTTTTATGCATAACTATTTTAATGCACTAGGAGGAATTTCCCAATTATTAAACACATACTTGGGAAACTTGGTTTTTTTAGGCTAACTTTAATTTCAACAATCATTCTATGGAATTAGCCTTGAATTTAAATTACGAAGAAAACGATCTTATTGAAGCATGTATTCATAAAGATCGAGACGCACAACAATTGCTATACAAAGAACACTATAGCAAGATGATGGGTGTATGTCTTCGTTATTCAAATAATAAGGATGACGCTTTAGATATATTGCATGAAGGATTTATTAAAGTCTTTAGAAATATTTCAAAGTATCAACCTGGTACTTCTCTTTCTGCTTGGATGCGACGAATTATGGTTAACACTGCGATTGATTTTTATCGAAAAAATGTTCGTAGAAGAACCGAAAATTTGGATACTGCTTATAATATCAGTTCCAATTCACCTGATGCACTTAGCCAAGTAACTGAAAAAGAAATTCTTTTAGCCATCCAAACCTTATCTCCTGCATACCGATCTGTTTTTAACCTTTATGTAATCGAAGGTTTTTCACACAAAGAAATAGCAAATGAATTGGGAATTACCGAAAGTACTTCCCGTTCAAACTTGGTAAAAGCAAGACACAAACTTAGAGCGATTCTTGCTGCGAAATCAATAACTTATGGAGAATAGGAAATTTGACGATTTTATTAAACAATCATTGGAGCATTTGGATGGTGGAAAATACATCCCAATGGATTGGTCGTCAATGAATGAACAGATGAATACTGATAGTCTCGATGATGCGATGAAAGGATCTTTGGAGAATTTAGAAGGTGCAGCTTTTGTTCCAATGGATTGGAATATGATGGAAAGTAAATTAGATGCAGCGATGTCCGATGCTGAGATTGATCCACAAATGGAAGATATTTATTTGGATGCCATTGCATATGATCATTTAAAAAACATGCAACCAGCCTATAATCATGAGCATTGGGAAATGATGTCTGCTCGATTAGATGAAGAATATGCTTATCGAAGAAAAGTTTTTGTTACTAAATTATTTGAAGTAGCTATCGTTTTATTATTAGTTTGGACTGCATTTAATTATTTCCCAAACAAAAAAACTCCAACACCATCTTCACCTTTTCCAATAGCTGTTGGAACTGATACTAATTCAAATCAATATAATACGAATTATCTTTCGACAGATTTAAATGAACAATCTTTATTGGACAATAAATCTGTCGTTTCTTTTGAAACAACAATTCCTGCTTCTATTCAAGATGAAGGAATTAAAAGAATTATAAATGAATTCCCTGCATTAGTAGTTGAAACAAATCCAATTAATCAAAATGCATTTACCTCAATTCCTACTCCACCAACTTCAGATAATAAAATAACTGAAACTCCATTTTCAAACAATGCTAATTCAATAAACCTTTTAAATAATAAAACTCAAAAGGCTACTTTTCTTCCACTAGAAAAAACTTTGACATTAGATGAAGATGAAATGTTAAAAGAAAAACTAATCGTTCAAATTTCACCTATACCCTCAATAATGAATTCTATTTTGGTAATGGATGAACTTTCGAAAGGTCCTTTTTCATTAGATCAAATTATTAAAAAGAAAAAATTACGCACGCATGAAGTTTTCTTTAGTATGTATAGTTCTGCAGATCTCAACTTTGTAGATTCTGATTTTTACAATAATAATAAAAGAGAATGGGATGTCTACCAACGATATAGATATGGCTATGGTGGGGGATTTGCACTTGGTTTCCAACTCAAAAGATTTTTAGTTGAAACTGGAATCTCATATAATTTTGTCAGCTATAAACAACGAGAAGAAGCTAATATAATTGGTAGCTTTACTAGTGGATATTTGGAAGAACAATGGGACGATGCCGAATTAAATATGGTTCAAATTCCATTAAATATCCAATACAGTTTCTTAGTAAAAAGAAAATGGAGAATGTATAGTTTAACAGGAGTATCTATCAACATGGCGCTCCAAAATAACTATAATTTCCAATTAGAAGATCAAGAAAATTCATCGAGTAGATCTATTTCTTTAAATGAAAGTGAAATAGCTAATGAAGCTTCTCTGTATAAAGGTATCCTCGAAGGTGGTGGCTTAAGAGAAAATAGTTACATAACTGCTAATTTAGGTTTTGGTGTGGAAAGAAAATTCACCTATCGATGGAGTTTATTTTTACAACCAATTTACCGTCGTCATTTCTTGATTGATGGAATTGGACCTAATGAAGATAGGATTCACTCAAGTTCTTTAAGGTTTGGAGCTAAAGTAAAAATTCGATAATTAATGGTTTTTACAGAAAAATGAGTGACAAATTTAATAATTCCCCTTACCTCTTTTTTGCTCAACTGAATTTCGTACTTTGAGGTTGCTTCTAAATATGTCTAATGGCCCAGTAACTTCTTTTTAATTATATCATCCTTCCATAAAATATAATCACCAACCGATAGTCATTTCATTGGGTAATTGAAACAAAGTGTGATTCATAAATTCGACAAAGAATTTTTGAATATAATCTTCTTCCTCAGATTCTGGATATTATGAAGTTTGGTCTTATAGTTCTTAGACTTGTGACCATCATCTTTTCAAAAAATTAATACTATTATTGGCGGCAATCCTTTTAATGAAAGCTCCAACAGAGAACTTAAATCGGAAGGAGTCTAATTGGCGAAAATATCAACGAATGAGTTTTGTAAAAGATCTTCGGTATCCATATCACCCCTAAACATACGCAAATAAATATTGTGCATCGCTTTTGAATAAAGTCAATGCAATTCATATTGTGCTTTCCGTTTTCCCAACTTACAATTTTCTACAGGATAGCGATGAATGTTGTCATAATCAAAGGGCTTTATCCAATAAAATTAAACTTAAAAGGGATTGAAATATGTAAAGAAAAAGAAATCAAATAGTAACAATAATCTAAATTTTATAAAAGAATTGAAACCATATCTTGATTTTAGCGTTCAAAACAAGCACGTCAAAATAGAGTTGAATTATAATAACAATTTATATTCTTTTACAATTCTTTGATACTCTAAAATAAAACTAACACCTCCCACAAATAATGCATTTATTATTAAGAATTCCTAATAGGTATTCATGCTTTAGATAATACGAAAATAGCATCCGAATCTTTAGTTAAATTTAAGATTAAAATGTCAAGATTATAGGGCGTGTGTTAGTTATCATATGAAGGTTCTCGCTTCGGCGAGAACCTTCTTTTTCATTACACCACTTCGGTTATTTTTTTCAAAAAATTAAATTTGGAGCCCGAGGAAAGCGTTTTTCATCACCAAAATAATATTTATTGTCATCAACTCGTAGCTCCAAAAGAAGTCATAATTTATTTTGCCAACAACCTTCACTTTAAAGTTACTCAGGTGTAAATACAAAATTTTAAATTACTCATTATGATAATAAACTATTGAAATTCAGTTGATTTACTTTTGTTGGCTTTAATTCCTTTCGTAGTAAGCGTATAATATCTTCTCATTTATTAACCGACCATAAAATTCTTAATTTTCACTAATCCTTCTGTCCTCTATTTGTACAATGTGGGATATGACGCAACCTTTGTCAAAATCAATTTACTATCAAAAGTAATTTTACCATAGTGATGAAAAATAATTACTATCGTTGAAGATGCGCACCTCCATTAAAAATAAACTGTTGAGGTATTGAATGAAATGTTGGAGGGTCGAAATCCTAATCAAATATTTATTACAAATTTCGCTCGTCAATTAATGTAGGAACGAAAGAGAAGTTATTTCGAGAATTTTTGTAATTGAAATGATGAGTTATAGGTTCTTTCAGGTTAATTTCTTTTAAAAAATAAATACAAATAATTTTCAAAATTGAGTATGATAACTTTGGATGATTGCACACTAAATTTGAACTTAACATAAATCAATACCATTCAGTATAATCGTTTTATTGCCCTAAACTATTTTAGATCTTTTTTTGAAACATTTGAAAAACCACTTTCCAATTATTTCGTTGTATTTTCTAAAAAAACAATTGCGTTATCTGCTGCTGCCCATTTGTCTGAAACCATTCTTGGTACTTCTGGTGTTTTAATATTCATGGCTGACAATAATATATCTATATCTTTATCACCATCTAGATCAGCTGTTACAAATCGCATCCAACGACCAGCTGCGAATTGAGGAATCGTATGTGCTGAAAAATTATTTTCTCCATCATTTATAAAAATAACAAATGCTTCTTGAGGGTGATTTTGGAAATCAGGATGAAAAGAAACAGCTGCCACATCCAAATCTCCGTCCTGATCAAAATCAACTGCCTCAGCTTGGTAAACACCATTCAAAGGAATAAAAAATGACTCCTCATAGTTATCATTTTTGTTTAAAAATAAATGAATGCCATGGTATGGTTTTAAAATAGGTGGGTAATCTCCATTGTCTCCATTGGAATATAATATATCTTTTTTGTCATCACCATTAAAATCTAGCAACTGAAAATGAGTCGATCCATTCGTTGGTAAAAAACGCAATTTTCGTTCTCTTCTAAATTTATTATTTCCTTCGTTTATATACCAATCAATACCTTCGTCACTATTGGCTTGGAGTGCAATAATATCATTCTTACCATCTCCATTAAGATCTTCGATTTCAGCTTTGATTGCTCCGTCATCAGGAAACAAAGTATGACTTTTAAATTTCCCTCCACTCTTTCCTTCCCACCAAGCAAGCCTTCCCAAAAGATTTCCATATTCTGCAATTACGTAATCTTCTATCTCATCACCATTCAAATCGCCTGAAGTAAAATTCACAGGACGCATTAATTCCTCCAAAGTTGCCTCGTATTTTTTCTGCCTAAAATTTTCGAAGGATTTTGAAATATTAAACCTTCCTTTAGGATTATCCGACGCATAGCGAGAGGCCATATCTAAAGTGACGAAGTAATTCCCTTCTGCTTTCAGATCTACGATATGAGACTTACCTTTGAGATACTCTAATGCTTTTCCTTGATAGTTAAATTTATACATCCCACCTTGAAACTCAGTTGCATAAACTAATTTATTTTCTGAATCAATTGTCATCGCTTGCACAACTGGAAGAATATCTTTTTTCTGTGAAAAAGATTTAGATTTAAAAAATGGAATCCCAATTTTGATCCTAGTTCTTGCAGAGGCACTTGAAATTGTGGCAGGTGCATTTTCTAGATAAAATTTGGCAATTTTTTGCCATTCCTCAACTGAAATTACAGGTTTGTCTGGATAAATTTTAGCTTGTTTTACTCTATATCCTCCCTTACCGGGCTCAAGCCATTTATTAGGCATTTTATCTACATACTTATTTCCATCTTGGTATATACCTAAAAAATTTCCCATCCGAATCAAAACAAAATCTGCCCAAGTTTTTTGATCTAACAAATCTGGAGATGGATACATATGACAAGATGTACAGTAAATTTTCGACAACTGCTCCCCTGTTCTTGGAGTATCTTCCCCTTGAGTTGAATTATCTTCTGTGCACTGGGACAAACAAAATATAGAAAAGAAAAGAATTATAGTTAAAAATTTACGCATTACTTTTTTTGGGAATGAAAATAGTAAATTTTTATACAATCATCTCCAATGTTAGGAAAAGTGTTTAATAAAAAAAAATTAAATACCTCCTTATATTATTCCTTATTTTGAATTTATTTTTAAAAATAAAAAAAAAGTGTCTACATATTGAATGTAGACACTTTTAAAATATTATATCATTTATTTATCAATATTTCCCTCTAGATCATCCATATTTACCAATTCTTTGTCGTTAAATATTATCACCTAAAAAATCGTCCCAATCATCTATTTATACACTGAAAACAATTTCACCAAATTCAATAATTTTTATGTCAAATCATTATGAACTTCAGTTTTTTCTTGTTGTGGTTTCTTCTTAGGCTTAACTATTTTTTTCAGAAATTCTAATTCAATAAAATTTCACGTTACTCTGCAATTAATTCATCAAAATATTTATAACTAAGAGCCATTCTATTATTTGTCTCCTCATGACCTAATAATGCCATAATATCAAAAACAGAAGGTCCCATCGTAGTTCCAGAAACTGCTAATCTCAATATTGGCAAAACCTCCCCGAAACCTAATTCTTGTTCCTCCATAAATTGTTTGACCTTTGATTCAATTATTGAAGCATCAAATGACATAATACCTTTTAAAGTTTCAGCAAGTATAATCATCTTCTCCATATTCTCTGGTTTCCATCTTTTTAAGATAGTCTTATTGTCATAAGATTTAACTGGCTCAAAAAGATAATAACCTGATTCTAAAATTTCAGGAATAAAATGAACACGCTCCTTCATCATCGCAGCCACTTTTTCTAAAAATGCTAAATCTAATCCTAGCCTTTTTTCTGATAATAAAACCATTAACTCTTCTGCAATTTTTCGATCATCTTTATTCATCAAATACTGCTGATTAAACCAACGTGCTTTTTCATAATCAAACTTGGCTCCCGACTTCCCAACTCTTTTCAATGAAAATGTATCAATCATTTCTTTCATCGAAAACATCTCTTGCTCGGTTCCAGGATTCCAACCAAGGAAAACTAAAAAATTATTTACTGCATCAGCATCAAATCCTATTTCTTTAAACCCAACAAAAGAATCTATCTCAGTTTTTCCTTCCCATGAAAGTGGGAAAACCGGAAATCCTAATCTATCACCATCTCGCTTACTCAATTTTCCATACATCGCATTTTTTAAAAATGTTTTCACTGCTTTCTTTTTCCCATCATCATTTTTCCCAATCTTCAATTGACTTTGAATATCCTTTGGATTGCTAAAAACTTGCGTTATAACTTTTTTAGCATCTTCATAATCCATTTCTAATTCTGTTGTTTTCATAAATTCAATAGCAAAACTTTCTGAAAACTTTTCTTTTGTTCTTTTGGTAACATAAGTGCTTGGAGCTGGTTTCAATATCAGTGGTAAATGTGCAAATTTAGGCATTGAATCTTCCCATCCAAAACATCGATACATCATCACATGAAGTCCCGTGCTAGGCAACCATTCTTCTCCTCGAATAACATGTGTAATCTCCATTAAATGATCATCAACAATATTAGCCAAATGATAAGTAGGTAACCCTCCACTTTTCATTAAAACTTTATCATCTAACTCATTAGTCTGAAATATAACTTCCTCCCGTATTAAATCATTCACGGTAACCTCCTGATCTTCAGGCATCTTAAATCGAATAGTAAAAGGCACTCCATTATCTAACAATTCTTTTACACTTGATTCTGACATGCTTAAACTATTCCTCATCAACATTCGAGTGCTCGCATCATACTGGAATGAATGTTTTCCTTCTGCCTTCACCTTATCTCGCATTGCATCCAATTCCCCCGCAGTATCGAATGCATAATAAGCATGTCCATCGTCCAATAATTGTTGTATATATTTTTGATAAATCTCTTTTCGTTCCGACTGCCGATACGGCCCAAAATCACCTCCTATCCCTGGCCCTTCATCCGGTTCTAGTCCACACCATTTTAAAGCATTAATAATGTAATCTTCAGCTCCTTCTACATATCTTTTCTGGTCAGTATCTTCAATCCGAAGTACGAATGTGCCACCATGTTTTTTAGCTAATAAATAATCGTAGAGTGCTGTTCGTACTCCTCCAATATGTAAAGCTCCAGTTGGGCTTGGTGCAAATCTTACCCTCATTTTTGTCATTGAATTGAGTTTTATTATTTTTAAAAAATCGATTTACAATTACTAAAGAATAATTAATCATGATTCTATTATTCTTAAAATTTAGCAGCAAATTCCAATTACCGCACGTTATATCTATATATTGAGTGTAGCTTAATTAATCTCCATGAGAAAATTTCTGCAAAGATAAATAAAATGTTCAGGTAGGCGTATTTCTCTTTTTTATTTTTTAAGTACTAAAATATTCGATCTGCCAAACGTACCTCAAAACAAAAGCTTCTCCTTATAATTTTCGCCATAACTTTTCCAATATAAAACTTCAGCATCCAATATTTAAATTTAATAGAATTATGTACTTAGTTAAAATACCTCAGCTTATCCAAAAGCTTTTACCCAATTTCATCTGGAGGATACCTACCAAAGAAAAAAAAATTTACCTCACTTTTGATGATGGCCCAATTCCTGAGGTCACACCATGGGTTCTCGACCAATTAAGAAAGTACCAAGCAAAAGCTACTTTTTTTTGTGTTGGTGAAAATGTAAAAAAACATACACTTGTTTTTGACCAAGTTGTGAAGTCCGGTCATAGTGTAGGTAATCACACTTTTAATCATCTTAACGGTTGGGGCTCAGACAACATTCCTTATTTTCACAATATTCGAAATTGTGCCCATTTAGTAAAATCATCATTATTTAGACCACCTTACGGTAGGATGCTTCCTAAGCAAGCTCAGTTTTTACAACGACATTATCAAATTGTAATGTGGGATGTATTAAGTGGAGATTTCGATCCAAAAATTACAAAGGAAAAGTGTTTGGAAAATGTGATTAAAAATACCAAAACAGGTTCTATTATTGTTTTTCATGATAGCTTAAAAGCAAAAGATAAATTGGAATATGTATTACCTAAAGTTTTAGAATATTTTTCTGTGCAAGGTTTCCGTTTTGAAACTTTGAAAGAAAAAGAAAAAATCTGAATTAGAAAATTACATTGCTCCCCATAAAGGTTTTAATAATTATATTATTTTAGAAAAATTATTGATTAATTCTAACTCTATCTCTCTCATCTAGAATTCCCTACTAACCATATCTGATGTTTTAAAAAGTAATTACCTTTTCAACTTAGGACAGATCATTTTAAAATGAATCAATTGTTTTTTTTAACATTACTTCCCCACGAGTATTTACTAAAAAAAACTTTAGCAGTGCTGTACATTTAATTTTTATTAATCGAATAAACTTCTCTCCAGTTACTTTCCCCTATAATGTTTAACTAATCGCAATTATCTAAGCCCACGCATGGACTCCATTGGTTCAAGTATTTATATCCATAATTTGATAATATTTATAGTAAGCTCCTATTGAAATAATATCCAACTCAACAGCAAAAGTGGAATCCAACGAATATACTATATATTTGCCTTTCACTATTGTAAATTCTCGACTGACTATTGATGCCAAATATCTTCTTCCCAATGCCCATGCGGTCTTATTATTTTTAGGATTGCTGTTGCCTTAAAGATTACCTCAAAATCAGCCTGTCACTGTTGAGAAAAACTGATAGGGGATAAAAAAGTAAAGCAACGAATGAGTAATATTTTAGTTAAAAACTAAGTGTTTAAGACTTTAATAATAGCGTATCATATCCTACGGCATTAATATTTTTACTCTTTTCCAAAAAAAATCCCCAGCAATTTGATTTGCTGGGGATTTATATTTCAAATAAAACGATTTTACTCTTCAATCATTTCTTCCTCTGCAAGCATTTCTTCTCTTGCACGGAATGCATCGAAATCCGCTTTATTAGTTACTATCAATTCATCGTACTTACGTAACCCTGTACCTGCTGGAATTCGTTTTCCTACAATTACATTTTCTTTCAATCCCGTTAAGTAATCACGTTTCGCGCCAATAGCAGCAGTACTCAATACTTTTGTCGTCTCCTGGAATGAAGCAGCTGAGATCCAACTGAACGTTCCTAAAGATGATTTAGTAATACCTTGTAGCAATGGACTTGACGTAGCTGGAACAGCATCTCTGAACTCAACAGGTTTTCTGTCTTCTCGCTTCAAGAAAGAATTCTCTTCTCTCACTTGACGTAAGGTTACTAATTGACCTGCTTTTAATTTATTAGAATCACCTGCATCCGTTACGAACTTTTTATCGAAAATCCAGTCGTTTTGCTCTAAGAAATCATATTTTTCTACTGCTTCTCCTTCCAAGAATGTTGTATCACCAGCATCTTCGATTTGAACTCTACGCATCATTTGGCGAACAATCACCTCAATATGTTTATCATTAATCGTAATACCTTGAGAACGATATACCTCTTGAACTCCATTCACTAAGTAATACTGAACAGCGAATGGGCCTTTGATATTTAGGATATCTCTAGGAGAAGTCGCTCCATCTGAAAGTTGTGTTCCTGCTCTTACGAAGTCTCCTTCTTGAACCAAGATGTGCTTAGATAATCCAATTAAGTATTTTCTAATTTGACCATCTTTAGCTGTAATGATTACCTCACGGTTTCCACGTTTAATTTTTCCAAAAGAGGTAATTCCATCAATCTCAGCAGTTACAGCCGGATTTGAAGGATTACGTGCCTCGAACAACTCAGTAACCCGTGGAAGACCTCCTGTAATATCTTGGATCTTACCGAGGTTACGAGGAATTTTCACGATTGTCTGACCTGCTTTGATTTCCTGACCTTCATCAATAGAGATATAAGATCCTACTGGCAAGTTATAACTTCGCAGCTCATCACCATTTGGTTTTACGATTTTAATAATTGGGATCATTCGTTTCTTCTTAGATTCGATGATCACTTTTTCAGCAAATCCAGTTTGGTCATCTCTTTCAACTCGGAAAGTTTCACCTTCGATAACTGAATCAAATTGTGCAATACCTGAAAACTCAGAAACGATAACTGCATTGTATGGATCCCACTCACAAATTACATCTCCCTTCTTAATCTTCTTCTTATCTTTTACTGATAAAACAGCACCATAAGGAATATGTAAATTTGAATAAGTTTTATTAACATTTTCAGGATCAACGATTTTTAATTCACCCGTTCGTGAAAGAACAACATCCACTTTCTTGTTTTCTTCATCTTTTGAAGTTACTGTTCGGATACCATCGAATTCAAGAAGTCCATCAAATTTAGCAATCATTTGACTTTCTGTTTTAGATACCGATGCAGTACCCCCAACGTGGAAAGTACGAAGTGTTAACTGTGTTCCTGGCTCACCAATCGATTGTGCTGCAATAATTCCTACTGCATCACCTTGCTCAGCAATTCTTCCAGTTGCTAAGTTTTTACCATAACATTTCAAGCAAACTCCACGCTTAGTTTCACAAGTCAACACTGAACGAATAGTAACTGCCTCAATCCCGATCTCATCAATATTGTTACCCATTTCCTCGTCAATATATTCTCCTGCTGCCAAAAGAACTTCATCTGTAACTGGATGAACAATATCATGCAATGTATATCGACCTCTAATTCGATCAGATAAACTTTGTATCACTTTTTCATTATCTTTTAACGATGTCGTTTCAATACCTCTTAGAGTATCACAATCTCTTTCGTTAATTACCACATCTTGAGAGACATCAACCAAACGACGAGTCAAGTAACCCGCATCGGCAGTTTTCAATGCTGTATCAGCCAAACCTTTACGAGCACCGTGCGTAGATATAAAGTATTCCAGTACTGACAATCCATCTACGAAATTTGCCAAAATCGGATTCTCAATAATCGCAGCACCGGTATCCCCTGATTTTCTTGGTTTTGCCATCAACCCCCGGAGTCCACACAATTGTTTGATTTGTTGTTTAGACCCCCGAGCACCTGAGTGCAACATCATGTAAACCGAATTAAAACCTTGCTTGTGCTCCGCTAACTCAATCATCAGGTTTTCGGTAATTGTATTATCTGCAAAAGTCCATTTATCAATAATCTGATTATACCGTTCGTTATTGGTAATCAATCCCATATTGTAATTTTCCCATACGCCATCTACTTCTTCCTGTGCAGTAACAAGAGTAGATTCTTTCAAGGTAGGAGTAATCAAATCTCCTAAGTTGAAAGAAAGACCACCTTTAAATGACCAGTTAAATCCTAAATTTTTAATTTTATCCAAGAAAGTAGCTGTCACATCAAAACCTGTACGATTAATAATTCCTTGAATTACCTTTTTCAAGTTTTTCTTAGTCAACAATTCATTTACAAAAGGAACTGTTTCAGGAACTGCTTGATTAAAGAGAACTCTTCCCATTGTAGTTTTTACACGGCCAGTAGTCATTTTACCTTCTTCTCCTTCCACTCTACCTCTTACTGTAACTGCAGCATGTAGATCAACTACTCCTTCATTGTAGGCAATAACTGCTTCTTCCGCTGAGTAAAAAGTTCTACCTTCTCCCTTTACAGGAACTGATTTCGTTCCTATTTTTTCCTTAGTCAAATAGTATAATCCCAATACCATATCCTGAGAAGGCAAGGTAATTGGAGAACCATCCTGTGGATTCAACATGTTATGGGCAGAAAGCATCAATACTTGAGCTTCCAGAATTGCAGCGTGACCTAGCGGTACGTGTACCGCCATTTGATCACCATCAAAATCTGCATTGAAGGCACCACAAACAAGAGGATGCAATTGAATTGCTTTTCCTTCAATCAACTTAGGTTGGAAAGCCTGAATTGAAAGTCTGTGTAATGTAGGAGCCCGATTTAACATAATTGGGTGTCCTCGAAGAATATTTTCCAAAATCTCCCAAATAACTTGATCCTTACGATCAACTAATTTCTTAGCAGATTTTACAGTTTTTACGATACCTCTTTCGATCAATTTTCTGATCACGAAAGGTTTGAATAATTCAGCAGCCATTCCTTTAGGAATACCACATTCATGTAATTTTAAATCAGGTCCTACAACGATAACGGAACGACCAGAATAATCTACACGTTTTCCTAAAAGGTTTTGACGAAAACGCCCTTGCTTACCTTTTAATACATCAGATAACGATTTTAACGCACGTCCACCTTCCGCTTTTACTGCATTAGATTTTCTTGAATTATCAAATAATGAATCTACTGCCTCTTGCAACATTCTTTTTTCATTTCTCAAAATCACCTCTGGTGCTTTGATTTCCAAAAGACGTTTTAAACGGTTATTTCTAATAATAACTCTACGATATAAATCATTCAAATCCGAACTTGCAAAACGGCCTCCATCCAATGGAACTAATGGACGCAACTCAGGTGGAACAACCGGTAAATATTGAATAACTGCCCATTCTGGTCGATTTTCGCAACGTGTTTGTCCATCTCGGAATGCTTCAACGACTCTTAATCTTTTAAGTGCTTCGGACTTTCTCTGTTGAGAAGTTTCGTTTGCAGCCTGAAAACGTAGGTTATATGATAATGAATCTAATTCTAATCTATTCAATAGATCACGTACTGCATCTGCCCCCATCTTAGCGATGAATTTTTGCGGATCATCATCTTCCAACATCTGGTTTTCTTTTGGAAGATTCTCCAAGATATCCAAATACTCCTCCTCAGTTAATAAATCCATTTTAGCAGCAGTACCTGATTCTTCTAGGGCACCAGGCTGAATTACTACATACCGCTCGTAATAAATAATAGATTCTAACTTTTTAGAGGAAAGACCTAACATGTATCCAATCTTGTTAGGAAGAGATTTGAAAAACCAAATATGAACAACAGGAACAACCAACTTAATGTGTCCCATTCGTTCTCTTCGTACTTTTTTCTCAGTTACCTCTACTCCACATCTATCACACACGATCCCCTTGTATCGGATACGTTTATATTTTCCACAGTAACATTCGTAATCTTTTACTGGCCCGAAAATTCGTTCGCAAAACAAACCATCTCTTTCAGGTTTGTATGAACGATAATTAATCGTTTCAGGTTTTAATACCTCACCATAAGATCTTTCCAGAATTTGATCTGGAGAAGCCAAACTAATAGTGATGCTGTCGAAGTTAGCTTTTTGCTGCTTATGATTTTTCTTAAATGGCATACTTTATAGTTTTATTGATTGAAAAAAACCATCTCGCAAGGTGATATTAAAGCACCTTGTGAGATTATTCAAACAAAATGTTAATCAAATTTTACATCAAGCGCTAGTCCACGTAGCTCGTGAATCAATACATTGAATGATTCAGGAATATTAGATTCTGGAAGATTGTCACCCTTGACAATTGCTTCATAAGCTTTAGCTCTACCTACAATATCATCTGACTTAAGTGTCAATAACTCTTGTAGAATATTTGCTGCCCCAAATGCCTCCAAAGCCCATACCTCCATCTCTCCAAAACGTTGTCCACCGAACTGTGCTTTACCACCTAATGGTTGTTGAGTAATCAACGAGTATGGTCCAATTGAACGAGCGTGCATTTTGTCATCAACCATGTGAGATAATTTCAACATGTAAATCACCCCTACCGTTGCTTGCTGGTGAAAACGATCTCCCGTTTCTCCATCTGACAAATAAGTTTGACCTAACTGAGGCAAACCAGCTTCTATTACTTTATCCGCAATCTCGGATGCTTTCGCACCATCAAAAATTGGAGTCGCGTACTTTACACCTAATCTCTCGCCTGCCCAACCTAGAACTGTTTCGAAAATCTGTCCGAGGTTCATCCGAGAAGGTACCCCAAGTGGATTAAGTACGATATCTACCGGAGTTCCATCTTCTAAGAACGGCATATCTTCTGCACGCACAATTCTAGATACAATTCCTTTGTTACCGTGACGTCCCGCAAGTTTATCACCTACTTTTAGTTTACGTTTTTTAGCCAAATAAACTTTAGCTAATTTCAATACACCTGCTGGCAATTCATCACCAATTGAGATATTGAACTTTTCACGTTTGTATTTTCCAACCTCTTCGTTGACTTTGATTGTATAATTATGTAACAATCTAGCTACTAGTTTATTCAACTTATCGTCATCCGTCCAGTTACTATAATCAATCGTAGTATAGTTAATGTCTTTCAACATTCGACTGTTATACTTAGTACCTTCGGGAAAAACGTTTTCGTTGTAGATTGATTTAACACCTTTGGATGATTGACCTTTCAACAAAACCATCAACTTATCAACTAAAATCGTTTTTAGTTCATTTAATGCAATGGCATGTTGATCATCTAACGCAGTCAACAAGTCTTTTTCTTTAGATTTTTGATCCTTGTCTTTTTTCGCTCGGGCAAATAACTGCTTATTGATGATAATACCTTTAGTTGATGGAGGTGCTTTTAATGAAGCATCTTTTACATCACCCGCTTTATCACCAAAGATCGCACGCAATAATTTTTCCTCTGGAGTAGGATCTGATTCTCCCTTAGGAGTGATTTTACCAATAATGATATCACCTTCTTTTACCCAAGCTCCTACTCGGATAATTCCATTTTCATCCAAATCTTTAGTTGCATCTTCACTTACATTTGGAATATCATTGGTTAATTCTTCTTCACCTAATTTCGTATCACGAACATCTAATTCAAAATGCTCTATATGCAAAGAAGTAAAAATATCTTCTCGAACTACACGCTCTGATAATACAATTGCATCCTCAAAGTTGTATCCTTTCCAGGGCATAAATGCCACTTTTAAATTTTGTCCGAGTGCCAATTCTCCTTTGTCAGTTGCATAACCGTCACAAAGAATCATTCCCTCTTTTACTCGATCCCCTTTTCTAACAATAGGTTTTAAGTTGATACAAGTTCCTTGATTTGTTCTACGGAACTTAGTCAATTTGTATGATTTCCTATTATCTTCGAAAGAAACCATCATGTCTGCATCAGAACGGTCATATCGAATAACTACTTCATTAGCATCAACATATTCAACTACACCATTCCCTTCTGCGTTGATCAACATACGAGAATCTCGTGCAACTTTTCCTTCTAGACCTGTTCCCACAACTGGAGAACTCGGTTTAATCAAAGGAACTGCTTGACGTTGCATGTTTGACCCCATCAGAGCACGATTGGCATCATCATTCTCTAAGAAAGGAATCAATGAAGCAGAAACCCCAACAATTTGGTTAGGCGCAACATCCATGTATTCCACCTCATTTGGAGTTAATACAGGGAATTCACCATGTTCTCTACATTTAATCCTGTCTGTTTTGAACGCTCCTTTTTCTTCAATCGGTGTATTTGCTTGAGCTATTTTTTTGAAATCTTCCCCTTCAGCAGAAAGGTACTGTGCTTTCTTAATATCAACTACACCATCTTTTACTTTTCGATATGGAGTTTCTAGGAATCCCATTTTGTTCACCTTTGCATGAACGCAAAGTGTAGAAATCAATCCAATATTCGGTCCCTCAGGTGTCTCAATTGTACAAAGACGACCGTAGTGAGAATAATGAACATCCCGAACCTCAAAACCTGCACGTTCTCTCGAAAGACCACCAGGTCCCAAGGCAGAGATACGACGTTTGTGTGTGATTTCAGAAAGTGGATTTGTTTGATCTAGAAACTGAGACAATTGGCTAGTCCCAAAAAATGAATTAATTACTGATGAAAGCGTACGTGCATTAATCAAATCAATAGGTGTAAAAACCTCATTATCACGTACATTCATTCTCTCCCGAATTGTTCTGGCCATACGAGCTAAACCAACTCCAAATTGAGCATATAATTGCTCACCAACTGTCCGTACTCGCCTATTACTCAAGTGATCAATATCATCGATCTCAGCACGTTGGTTCATTAAACTTACCAAATAAGTTACAATAGAAATGATATCTTCTTTGGTCAAAACCAAAACATCCATATCTGTTTCTAATTTAAGTTTTCGGTTAATTTTGTATCGACCTACCTCACCTAAATTGTATCGTTTATCTGAGAAGAATAATTTATCAATAATCCCTCTGGCAGTCTCCTCATCAGGTGGATCAGTTCCACGTAATTGACGATAGATATATTGAACTGCTTCAATTTCTGAGCTTGAAGGATCTTTTTGTAGTGTATTATAAATGATAGAATAATCCTCCTCGATATCTTCTCTTTGAAGAATAATATCTTCGACTCCACCTGTTTCTATGATGAGTTCAATATTTTCTTCATCCAGAACAATATCACGCTCTAGGATAATATCATTTCTTTCGATAGTTACTACCTCACCTGTATCTTCGTCTACGAAGTCTTCTGTCCACTTTTTCAAGACTCGGGCAGCTAATTTTCTACCAATTGCTTTGTTTAGCGTTTTTTTGTCAACCTTGATAGTTTCTGCAAGGTTAAATAAATCTAAAATTGATTTATCTGAATCGTAACCAATTGCTCTTAACAATGTGGTTACAGGGAATTTCTTCTTACGATCAATGTACGCATACATAACCGTATTAATATCCGTTGCAAATTCCATCCAAGCACCCTTGAAAGGGATTATTCTTGCAGAATACAGCTTAGTTCCATTAGGGTGGAAACTTTGCCCAAAGAAAACCCCTGGAGAACGGTGTAATTGGGAAACGATAACTCTCTCGGCTCCATTTATTACAAAGGTTCCCTTTGGAGTCATGTATGGTATATTTCCCAAAAATACATCTTGTACAATTGTTTGGAAATCAACATGCTCCTCATCGTTACAAGACAATCGAAGTTTAGCTTTCAACGGAACGCTATAAGTCAATCCTCTTTGCTGACATTCAGGAATGTCGTAACGTGGTGGATCTACGAAATAATCTAAGAACTCAAGAACGAATATGTTTCTAGCATCCGTAATTGGAAAATTTTCTTGAAAAACTCGATACAACCCTTCATTAGTTCTATTCTCAGGAGTAGTTTCTAATTGAAAAAACTCTTGGAACGACTTAAGTTGAATCTCAAGTAAATCAGGATATTCTGAGGAAAGTTTAATCTTACTAAAGCTTTGTCGTAAGTATTCTGCGGAATTCTTTAGTACAGTACTTAATGCCATTTGTAGTGAGATGTTATTTGGAAACGATAAAACAAAAGTTCCAAGGCAAAGGAAGATGTTATTTTATTATTTCATAGTTTTTGCTAATTGATTTTAATTTACCTTCTGTAATTAGCAATAAAATAAATACTCGATATTCGATATTTTGCTGTCGTCTTTGCTCGTCTATTTTATTATTTTTTGCATAAATGAAGGAGTTCGATTGAAATCTAACAAAATGCAAAATAATAAAAGCAACAATAGGCTTAACCGATAAATAAATATCGGTTAAGCCTTTTTGTTTTCTAGTAGTGTATTATTAGGTCTCTCTGAATAATCATTGAGGGGTTTTGATCAATACAAAAGACGTCTTATTTTAGTTCAACGCTAGCACCTGCAGCTTCCAAAGCAGCCTTTAGAGACTCTGCTTCTTCTTTAGCTACTCCTTCCTTAATAGGACCTGGAGCACCATCTACTAATACTTTTGCATCTTTCAACCCAACACCTAATAAGTTTTTAACTTCTTTAACTACTTGAAGTTTAGTACCACCTGCTGAAGTCAATATTACATCAAATTCAGTTTGAGCAGCAGCTTCATCACCACCACCTGCACCTGATCCAGCAGCAACAGCAACAGCTGCGGCAGCAGGCTCAATGCCGTACTCATCTTTCAATATAGTTGCTAACTCACTTACTTCTTTAACAGTAAGGTTTACGAGTTGTTCTGCGAATTCTTTTAAATCTGCCATGTTACAGTTCTTTTTTTAATGTTTTGCAATAATTTAATATATGCGAATGAGCTTGGAAGCCTTGTTTTTGAACGGTAATTTTTTAAAGATGAACTAAAGACATTTTGTCTTCAGATAACCAGTATAAAACAACCGTTATTTTTCTCCTCTTTCTTCTAATGTTTTCAACAAACCTGAAATGGTAGAACCACTAGATTTAAGCGCGCTGATAACATTTTTCGCAGGAGATTGTAATAATGAAATAATCTCTCCAACCAATTCTTCTTTTGACTTCAATGCAGCCAAAGCTTTAAGTTGGTCGTCACCTAGGTATATAGATGAATCAATATAAGCGGCCTTTAGTAAGGGCCTTTCTGCTGTTTTTCTAAATTCTTCGATTACTCTAGCAGGAGAATTAGCTACTTCTGTAAAAAGTACAGCGGTAGGACCTTTTAATGCTTCGAATAATCCTGCATAGCCTTTTTCAGCATCTGCAGCTTCAAGTGCTTTTTGAGCTAGAGTGTTTTTAACAACTCTCATTTCAATGTTTTGCTCATAAAGCTTTCCTCGAAGCTCGTTGATCTGCTCAACGGTTAATGTTGATGAATCAGTCAAGTAAAAGAATGAACTGTTACTAAACTTTTCCTTCAATTCAGCGATTTGCTCGCCTTTTTCTGCTCTAGTCATGATGGTATAGTTTAATCTATTTACTTAAGTGATTTAATATCTATCTTTATCCCTGGGCTCATGGTACTTGCAATCGTTACCGACTTCATGTAAGTACCTTTTGCAGAGGAAGGTTTGATTCTAATAATAGTTGAAAGTAATTCATTTGCATTTTCAGCTAATTTATCAGGAGTAAAAGATACCCGACCAACTGAATTATGAATTATTCCAAACTTATCAGCCCGATAAGCAATTTTCCCACCCTTAACATCTGCAACTGCTGCACCTACATTAGGAGTCACTGTTCCAGTTTTAGGATTGGGCATCAAACCTCTTGGTCCTAAGGTACGACCGATACGTCCAACCTTGGCCATTACATTAGGTGTAGCGATAATAACATCTACATCTGTCCACCCGCCTGATATTTTTTGAATATAGTCATCTAATCCAACGTAATCAGCGCCTGCTGCCTTCGCCTCTTCCTCCTTGTCAGGAGTACACAGAACTAGCACAGTTTTGTTCTTTCCTGTACCGTTTGGCAAGCTTACAGTTCCTCTCAGTGCTTGGTCAGCTTTTCGAGGATCAATTCCAAGGCGAATATGAACATCAACAGATGCGTCAAATTTCGTGGTATTGACTTCTTTAACCAAAGCCATTGCCTCTTGAAGGTTGTAGAACTTTTCGCTATCGACTTTCTCGTTAGCCTTTGCTCTCTTTTTGGAAATTTTTCCCATGGTCAAATTTTTAAGGTTCAAACGTCTAAACTACTTTTTAGTCAAACTCCCTTTGTTATATAAAAGTTTATTTTAAATCGTGTTAAGACTCCCAAGGTGGAGTACCTTTAACCGTTAATCCCATACTTCTTGCAGTTCCAGCAACCATCTTCATTCCTGATTCTACTTTAAACGAATTTAAATCTGGTGCCTTTTGTTCTGCAATAGCTCTAATTTGATCCCAAGTAACTGAACCTACTTTTTGACGATTAGACTCAGGAGATCCTTTTTTGATCTTCGCAGCTTCCATCAACTGAACAGCAGCTGGTGGTGTTTTAATAATAAAATCAAAAGATTTATCAGTATAAACAGTAATCACAACAGGCAAGACTTTGCCTCTTTGATCCTCTGTCTTAGCGTTGAATCGCTTGCAAAACTCCATAATATTTACCCCTTTCGCACCTAGTGCAGGTCCTACTGGAGGTGATGGATTTGCAGCGCCACCTTTTACTTGAAGTTTAATGAAACCACCTATTTCTTTAGCCATTATTGGTATATATTTTAAAACTTAAATTTGAATGAAAAATTTTAAAAAATGATTATTAGAAATCAATTGAGAATTATAGACTTCATCCTATTTTCTAAATTTCCAAGATATTAATATGATAAAATTAAGATGAATAGATGGAAGCTTTATTCAGACTTAATTATTCATTTTACTTATGTTATTGCTGTTTTTCAACTTGCATAAAATTTAACTCTACTTCTGTTCCTCTACCAAATATTTTAACGATAACTTTCAATTTCTTTTTCTCTTCATTTACCTCTTGAATATCACCAACAAACTCATTAAATGGACCGTCAATAATTTTGACAGTTTCTCCAATAATGAATGGCTCAACCATTGCCTCACTTAAAGACTGAGATTCATCTACTTTACCTAACATCCGATTTGCTTCTGATTGTTGCATCGGTATAGGATTATTTCTACCCAAGAAATGGATAACATTAGGAACATTTGCTATGGCTTGAACCATCTCACCTGTAAACCTCGCTGGATCGGCTTCAACTAAAATGTACCCAGGTAAAATATTCCTCTCTAGAATAACCTTTTTACCATTTCTAATTTTATAAACTTTTTCTGATGGAACAAGAATTTGAGTTACAAAATCCCCCCATTTACTTCTACTAATTTCTAATTCAATTCTTTCCTTTATCTTTCTTTCCTTCCCACTAATTACCCTTAAGGAATACCATCTTCTTGAGTCCTCAACCTTCTTTTTTATCGGAAGAGGGTCAATATCAGATTGTTCTTCACGAGCGCGAGATTCTAACGATTCACCAGCTTCTACTTCTTCAATTGCATCGATATCATCAAATACGTCCTCATCCCCTTCAGCACCAAATACATCATCCGAGGGTTCCTCATTAACTGAACCATCAACAAGATCGTTGCCTTCAGCATTTACCTCACTTGATAAGTTTAAAGTTTCTCGGGATTTTTGTGCATCTGGAACTAAATTTTCCTCAAGAGAGTTATTATTCTCATCTTCCGGTAAATTGTGATCTTCTGACATGATGGTATTTTTTATTCTAAAATATTGACAATCAACAACTTAGAGTACAAACTTAAAATGTTATCTGATTCCAGATTCAGGATAAACTAATCCTAAAAGTCCTTGGGCAGCCATATCCATCAAAAAAATGATTAATGACAAAATCAGAGAGGCAACTAATACCAAACGAGAGTCTTGTAATAATTTAGACCATGTCGGCCAAGTTACCTTATTCACTAACTCGTTGTAACTTTCTTTTAAATAAAGTTGAATTCTATCCATTATTTTTAAAATTTTGCACGGGCAGTAGGGATCGAACCCACGACCTACGGATTTGGAATCCGCCACTCTACCAGCTGAGCTATACCCGTGTATGCAAAAATTAAGTACCCTTTCGAATACTTAATTTTGCACGTTTATTAGAAACGATTTGATAAAAACCAAATGCGCTTTATTCGATAATTTCAGTAACCTGGCCAGCACCTACAGTTCGACCACCTTCACGTATCGCAAATCGAAGACCTTTCTCCATTGCAATAGTATTGATTAATTTCACTTCTAAAGATACATTATCACCTGGCATTACCATCTCTACTCCTGCTGGCAAATTAACATCACCTGTAACATCAGTAGTCCTGAAGTAGAACTGTGGTCTATATCCATTGAAAAATGGAGTATGTCGTCCACCCTCATCCTTCGATAATACATAAACCTCAGCTTTAAAATGCTTGTGCGGGTTAACAGACTTAGGTGCACAAATAACCATTCCACGCTTGATATCCTCTTTATTGATACCTCTTAAAAGGATCCCAGCATTATCACCAGCCTCTCCTCTTGTTAGAATTTTCCGGAACATTTCAACCCCTGTAACTACTGAGGTTAATGGTTTGGCATCATCAGCCATCATACCAATGATTTCCACTGCATCTCCTGTATTAATAACACCACGTTCAATACGACCTGTAGCAACTGTTCCACGACCCGTAATTGAGAATACATCCTCAATAGGCATTAGGAAAGGCTTATCAGTTAAACGAACTGGCTCAGGAATATATGAATCGCAGGCATCCATCAATTCCATGATTTTAGCTTGTGCTCCAGCATCTCCTTCTAACGCCTTCAATGCAGACCCCATTACGATAGGAGTGTCATCACCGTTAAACTCATAAGAGCTCAGTAACTCACGAACTTCCATCTCTACTAACTCCAACATTTCCTCATCATCCACCAAATCAACTTTGTTCATAAAAACAACTAACTCAGGTACACCTACCTGCCGTGCCAACAAAATGTGCTCACGTGTTTGGGGCATAGGACCATCTGTAGCAGCAACAACAATAATAGCACCATCCATTTGCGCAGCTCCCGTAACCATGTTTTTTACATAATCAGCGTGACCTGGACAGTCTACGTGTGCATAATGACGCTTTTCTGTTTCATACTCGACGTGTGCAGTATTTATTGTAATACCTCTTTCTTTCTCCTCAGGGGCAGCATCAATATTACTATAATCTTGCTTTTCTGCTAAACCAGCCTCAGCCAAAACATAAGTAATTGCAGCTGTTAAAGTAGTTTTTCCGTGGTCAACGTGACCAATGGTGCCAATATTTAAGTGAGGCTTATTTCTTTCAAAGGTTTCCTTAGCCATCGTTAAAAGTTTTTAATTTTATGAATAATAAAGGTTAACAAATCTTTTTGAAACTTTCCCAGAGCCAATGAAGGGAATTGAACCCTTGACCCCTTCCTTACCATGGAAGTGCTCTACCCCTGAGCTACATCGGCTTTTTGATAAAAAAAGGAACTAAATTAATTAATCACTCTTTTTTTTATTTCATCAAATGCGAAGGTGGATAGAACTTTAAACCACTCCACGGTTAATTTAAGAATAAAAAAATGAGCGGGAGACGAGGCTCGAACCCGCGACCTACAGCTTGGAAGGCTGTCGCTCTACCAACTGAGCTACTCCCGCTTATAATGGATGTCATGACATAAAAATCACCCGAAGATAAGATTTTTTACCATATATAACATCCACTTTGAAAATTATCAAGTGGGGATGGTAGGAATCGAACCTACTCAGCTAAAAGCAACGGATTTACAGTCCGTCCCGGCTCTCCAACTCCGGCGCATCCCCTAATGATATTTTACTTTAAATCCTTCTAACCATTTATATAATGTTGGTACTTGGAAAACGATAGACTATACCTTTCTTTAAAGACGTAAACCTATATATTAACCAAATCACAAATGGTTGAAAAACATGTCAAACTTGAACTAAATGAGCCGATGGACGGATTCGAACCGCCGACCCGCTGATTACAAATCAGCTGCTCTGGCCAACTGAGCTACATCGGCTAATATTATAATTTCTTATAAAATATAATTTCAAAAGAGTTTCCAAAAAACTGTTTTTCTGGAACTTTCCCCAAAAACGATTGCAAAGATACATTTTTTAAAGTAATTGGCAAATGAATTACCACTTTTTTGGTTCTTTTTTTCACTTTTTTTTCAAAAAAATTTGATTTAGAAGGAAGTCGGCCATTATCAATATTAAATCCTTAAATAATCGTCTATTATTTATCGTTTTTAGAAGGGCTTTAGTTACAAATTAATTCTATTTTTTTCATCTTATTTCTGATTACCACCTTTTCAATCTAGAAATAAGAAAACGGATTTATTTCTAAGCGAAATAAATCCGTCTGTGTATTATGAAAAATATTTTTTATTTCCTTAACGCAACATCGCCTTTAAACAAAACTTTTAGCCCATCAATAAATTCAACCTCTGCCCAATAAACAAAAACTTGGGGATTCATGGTTTCTCCTTTAAATGTTCCATCCCAACCATTTTGAGGATCCATTGGTACAAAGTCTGCTGCTCTAAATATAGTTTCTCCCCAGCGATCATAAATCATAAAAGTATTAACCTGTTTGATTTGACTTAAATCACCTGCATAAATCATAAATATATCATTCTCTCCATCTCCATTTGGAGTAAATACATTTGGAATATAAATGTCTCTAGCTTTGTCAACATTGATAGTGATCTTAGCACTAATTTTGCACCCATTATTATTAACTATGGTCAAAGTATAAGTTGCATTATCAAATAACTGTTCCACTTTGGGGTTCAAACAGTTATCACAAGACAAATTATGAGATGGCGTCCAACTAATACTAGCTATTTGATTTGAAAGTATATTGGTGAGAGCCTCAATTTGATAGTCATCTCCTAAATTTATAGTAGCTTCACTAGTCAGGAATATCTCTATAGGTTCCAACTCTGGAATTTCAAAATCAACTTGAGTTTCACATCCAAGTGCATCTTGGGCGTACAATGTATAATCTCCAGCCTCAATGGTGAAAATATGACCACTATAATAATTAATTCCATCTATGGAATAAACATATGGAGCAGTTCCTCCATCTATCGTTTCAATACTAATACTGCCTTGATCTCCATGACATTCTGGTTGATCAATAGTATAGATAATTCCATTAGGTGCATTATCATTTTCATTGACTAAAACAAAATCTGATGAAGTACATCCATTTTGGATATTAATCACATCAAGGTTATAATTTCCTGCTAAATCTACCTCTGTAGAAATCGTAGTTGTGCCTCCAATAAAATTACCGTTGTTCGTACTCCATTGATAAATGAAATTCGGACCAAAAGAAGACCCCGAACCATCTAATGTAACAGATGTAGTTTGGCAATCCAATACAACTGCAGTACCTGCCTCAGCAATTGGGGGAGTAACATCTTCAATGACCGTTATTGAAGACTCATTTGTACAATTGCTTCCCAAATCAGTAACAACTAATAAATAAGTACCTATTTGATTGACTACAGGTATTAAGGAAGAATCACCTGAAACGATATAACCATTACCAGTAGTCCACTGATATGAATAATTTCCTTGGGATGAATTTCCTGCATCTAAAATTGTTTCTGTCAAATCACAAGTCAAAATCAAAGGTTCTGCAATATCAACTTGTGGAACAGAAAGGTCTTGATCTATAAAAATTGACTGGGTTTCAGTACATCCATTTATTAAATTAGTGATTAACAATATGTATTCCCCATCATCATCAACTTCAGGATTCGCAGTATTCACTCCAGACAAAATATTCCCTCCTATTGTAGACCATGAATAAGAAACACTTCCGAAAGGTTGGGATCCTGATCCGTCTAAAACAATACTTGAGATATCGCAATCTAAACTAGTATTTCCTGTTTGATCTATAGCCGCAAGTGGAGGTAAAACATCTTCATCAACAGTAATTGTTACCTCATTAGCGCAACCATTATCTAAATTAACAACTACTAGTGTGTACTGACCGGTTTCATCTACAACAGAAGAAACGGAAGTACCACCTGAGGTAATATTTCCATTAATTGTTGACCATTGATATTCAAAATTTGAACCAACTGAAGAACCGGTACCATTAAGGGAAACGGTATTCTCATCACAAGTCAATACACCCATAGGGATAGCAATGGCATTTGGAATGTTAACATCTTCGACAACTTCAACAAATGCATTTGATGTACACCCTGAAATAACATTAGTGACAATTAATTCATATGTTCCTATTTCTCCAATAGTTGGAGTGGTAGTATTTTCATTACTAATAATATTTCCATTATTAGTAGTCCATTGATAGGTAATATTATTGCCAGAACTTGAGTTATCCCCATCTAATTGAGTCTCAGTTATGGAGCAAGTCAAAAGTGCTTGAAGCCCTCCATCTGCTGATGGAGTATCGAGATTTTGGTCAACAATAACTTCGGCAGAAGAAACGCAGTTATTAATGGTATTGGTTACCTGGATTTCATAAATACCAGGTTCGTTTATACTAGGATTCAACGTATTACTCCCTTGTAAAATATTGCCATCAATTGTTGTCCAGAGATAATCAAAATTTAAACCTGAACTAGAGTTGCTCCCATCTAAATCAAATGATTCAACTGAGCAAGTTAAATCATTAGCCGTCCCTGCATCTGCATTTGGAGATGTGATATTTTGAGATATGGATACACTTTCCGATGCTGTACATCCATTTGCTAAATCAGTCACTAAAATTTGATAATTACCTGGCATATTTACTTCAGGATTCAATGTGTTTTCTCCAGCTACAATATTACCATTTGTCGTCGTCCAATGGTAAATAAAATTCGATCCAGAACTACTTTCATTTCCATCTAAATTTGCAGTTATTTGTGTGCAATTTAACTCATCTGTTATACCAGCATTTGCTACTGGTTCTATATAATTTGAAGTTACTATAACTTCATCGGTTGAAAAACAGCCTGTGTAAGTGTTAGTAATCATCAACTGATAAGTTCCCACACTATCTACATCAATCATGAGATCATTATTCCCGGATATAATATTTCCATCCAATGTAATCCATTCATAAATAAGATCGGTACTATCATCAACAGTTGAACCTACTATTGAAAGATTTTCATTATTACAATTTAATTCCATCGTTGCGCCTGCTTCAACATCTGGTGTTTCATTATTTTCGATAACAGTAGCAAATGAAATAGCGGTACATCCATTCATTATATTGGTCAATGTTAATTGGTAGATACCTGCAAGGTCAACGAGAGGCGTAAGTGTATTTGCTCCTGAAACGATATTTCCATCTATAGTCGTCCATTCAAATATAATATCATTATTAATTGTTGAAGAGGATCCATTTAAGGTACCTTCAAAAACTTGACAAGTAATTTCAAATCCAGACCCAGCGTTAGCAACTGGCAAACTGCTATCCTGCATAATTTCTACTCCATCTGAAATAGTACAACCATTAATTAGAGAAGTAACTATCAATTCATAGGCTCCGGTGGCATTAACCTCTGGGTTAAGAGAATTTTCTCCAGAGATAATATTACCGTTAGAAGTTATCCATTGGTAGGTGTAATCCACACCTACGCTAGAACCAGTTCCATCAAGAGTAAGTGTACTATTTGCACAACTTAAAAACTGGGATAAACCTGCTTCGGCAGTTGGCTCCTCATCATCAATATCAATTACTAGTGAAGAAATAGAGGAACATCCATTAACTACATTTGTTACAATTAGTTGATACTCGCCTGGAGCATTAATTTCTGGATTTAAAGTTGTTCCACCTATGATAATATTTCCATCTAAAGTCGTCCATTCATAAGTAAACTCAAGCCCTTGAGACGACCCTCCTCCATCTAATACTAAATTAGTAATATTACAATTTAAAAGGTCATCCATTCCAGCCTCTGCAATAGGTGCATTACTATCTTGAAATACCGATACTAATTCTGTTGCTGTACATCCATTATTGGTATTTGTTACTTGGATTTGATAATCTCCTGGAGCGTTAATATCTGGTGTAAGTGTGTTTCCACCTGAAACAATATTTCCATCTGATGTTGTCCATTCGTAAACAAAATTTGAACCCAAGCTACTCCCATTTCCATATAATTGAGCAGAAGTTGAAGCACAACTTAAGGTTTGTGAAGTTCCCGCAACTGCAACTGGATCTTCTACATCTTCACCAACAAAAACACTTGAAATAGCAGTACATCCAGTTAATGTATTTGTCACTAATAATTGATAAGTCCCAATAGATCCAATAAGTGGACTTGAAGTATTTCCTCCCGAAACAATATCCCCATCTGATGTTATCCATAGGTATGTGATTCCAGCTCCAGAAGCTGAACCACTTCCATCCAAATTAACTTCCGTGGTACCGCAAGTTACTTCCATACTAGGGCCAGCATTTGCAATTGGCTCTTGGTTATCAACTAATACATCAACTGAGATTATAGAAGAACATCCATTGATTGTATTTGTAGTTTCTAGAATATAGTTCCCGGAAGCATTTACAGTTGGAGTTAAGCCGTTCTCACCTGATACAATATTTCCACTATTTGTAGTCCAGAGATAAGTGTAATCGGATCCTATTCCATTATTTGAAGCACTTAGACTTACAGATAAAGTTGTACAAGTCAAAATCGAAGGTATATCTACCAAAACATCTGGGGATTCCAAATCTTCTTCCACTAATACAGTTGATATTGCTGTACATCCATTATCAGTATCCGTCACTAATAATTGATAAGTTCCAATTGAATTTATGATTGGAGTTAAGCCTTCATTTCCAGAAACGATATTTCCATCATTTGTAGTCCAGAGATATATAAAATTATTTCCTATTGAAGCACTACCGTTTAAAGAAATTTGATTGGCAATACAAGTAAGATCAGCGGCAACACCTGCATCAGCGCTTGGCAAATTTGTATTAATTAACACATCCACCGAAGCAGTCTCAGTACATCCATTATCTAAATTTGTCACTAAGATTTGATATACCCCCACTTCATCGACTTCTGGTGTAAAAGAATTTTCCCCTGACACAATATTTCCATCAATCGTAGTCCATTGGTAGGTAAAATTAATACCTGAACTAGATCCATTCCCATTTATTGAAACTATTGAAGTAGAACAGGTTAATAAGTTGGGTGCATTGGCTACTGCCACCGGAGGCTGGTCATCAATACCGACATCAACAGTTGAAATTGCTGTACATCCATTATCAGTATCCGTTACTAAAAGTTGATATATTCCAACTTCATTAACGATCGGATTTAAGCTGTTATTTCCAGATATTATATTTCCATCTATCGTCGTCCAGAGGTAAGTAATATTTGTTCCAACCTCCGAACCAGAACCATCTAATGTTACCTCTAATATTCCACATGTCAGTGATTGTGATATTCCTGCATTTGCAGCAGGTATATCTGCCGAAATAATTACGTTAGTGCTAGAAGTTGATGTGCAACCATTTGCAGTATTCGTTACAGTTAAAATGTAACCTCCTGCTGCATCAACCAAGGGATTTAATGTGTTTCCCCCTGAGACAATATTCCCCCCGGAAGTCGTCCATTCATATGTATAACTACTTCCAGAACTTGAATTACCACCATTTAGTGAAACTATAGTTGTCCCGCAGTCTATGATCATTTCTAAACCCGCATCTGCTAATGGTGGAGTAATATTTTCTCCAACAATTACCGTATCAATTTGGGTGCAACCTATTGGATCAGTTACCATTATTTGGTACGTACCTGTTGAACTAATGGTAGGATTTAAAGTTGTTTCATTATTAACAATAGCCCCATTAGTTGTTGTCCACAAATAAGTATATCCAATCCCTAAACTTGAACCATTACCATTAATACTTATTTGGGGATTGGAACAACTTAGTGAATCAGGTGCATTTGCCACAGCTGATGGAAAACTAGCATTATTTTCTATTATAGTAGTTAGAGTTACAAAACATCCTCCCAAATCTGTTACGGTAACAGTATAAGTTCCTACTGCTAAACCGGTTGGATCCTCACCATTTGTACCATTACTCCATATTGTTGAATAAGGGAATATCCCTCCTTCCACTGTTAGATCTATACTTCCACTATTAGGGTCACTACAATCAACAGAATTCTCCACAGTTGTCAATAGAATAGGAGAAGGTTCCTCAAGGGTTATACTTGTCAAACCTGTGCATCCATTATCATCATAAACCGTTACTGTATAATCACCTGGTGGTAAATTTGTTGGACTATCTCCATTTGCAATAGGATTACTCCAATTGTAAGAATATGGACTTTGTCCACCTATTGGAAAAACATTAATTGAGCCATCATTAAATCCCCAACAACTAATATCCGTTCCTACCGATACTGGGGCAATTATGGTTTCAGTAATAACAGCTAGACCTGATGCATCACCAGGACATCCATTTACCATTAATTGAGAGATTGTATAAGTACCTATTTCTGATACCGATAAGATGTATGGATTGTCAACAATCCCCATTAATGGTGCTTGTACAACACCGTCAATTGCATAAAAAACATCCCAAGGACCAGTTCCTGTAAAATCTATTTGTATGACTGCAAGTGGATTATTTGGTGGACATATGTCTCCAACCCCGCTTATAAATGCAGTTGGAGTAGTCCCAACTTCAATCATAACATCATCTTGGATTGAGTTCCCACAGGCATCCATTACAGTAACAGTATAAGTCATGGTAGAAGGAACAAACTCTGAAATGGCAGCAGTTGTTGCTCCTGTACTCCATAAATAAGTAAAAGGAGAAACTCCTCCTGATATTCCTGAAGCTAACGTTACAGTCTCTGGCCCACAAAGAAATTGATCTAACATGGGGTCCACTATCAGCGGAGGAACATCAAGTATTTCTATCGTAGCTGTACTATTAACACAGGAACAAGAATTATCCATATTAATAATTATTGTTTCCAATCCCTCTATAATTCCATCCGAAAATATTGTCAAAGAAATTGTAACTTCTGTTTGGCCTGCAGGAATTGTTATTGACGAGGGAAGTCCTGTATAATCAACTCCATTTGTTGCAGTACTTGCTGGATCAATAGTGTAGGTAATTAACAAAGGAAGACTCAGGTCCCCTGTCTGCCTTGTAAATGTAATCAACGCATCTCCACAATCTTCATATACAACATTGGTGCCTGTAGATGCATTTACCGCACTTACAGTTGCTTGTCCCCCAGCATTGAAACTACCTGCTTCTAGAAATACAGCCGAATCATAAATTGCATCTCCGCCATCTCCTACTACTAGTTTTATATGATAAGTTTCACATGGAATTACATTTGCCGTGGCAGTTAAAGCTATTGTATAGCCATCAAATTGAATATCTGCAGCATTGGTTATACCTCCACAATTTGCACTATTAGGTACAAAATAGGTAGGATTACTATTATTATTTACATCATCAATACTTATTGGGATATTAGTCATTGGTATCAAAGCCAAGTTGGTAGAATTATTAGAAAATGGTCCTGTTATGCCTGGTCCACTGATAAAAAACCCAAATACATCATTAACATTCGCATTAACAAATTCACAATACTCCTCTGATCCAAATACAAATCTAAAATCAACACTAGGTAAAGTAGGCGCAAAATCAAACTCAATCCCTGTGGCATCAAAAATATTTTGTGAGTTCAACTGTTGTAAATCTGGATCTGACCCTCCACCAGTAGCTGAACCAGCACTCTCTGAATTATTAGGTCCAGAAACCGTAGCTATATTCCCAGAGGATATTACTACTCCTTCATCAAACCCGATAGAATTAATCCCATTTGCAAAAGCTCCAATTCCTGTTAAGGAGCCAATTGAAGTAACATTTGATACATCAAAACATCCTCCTCCAATAAATACGTCTTCTATCAATTCAGCAGCTGTATAATTAGTATTTGTAGTGATCGGAATCATATCTGCTCCAGTCAAAATATTAGATCCGGCTGTAGTTCCTTGCTCGGAAACAGATAGCCTTACTGGCTTCTTAAAATTACAAAAATTATTGACGCTTAAATCATAACAAGTTGAAGTTGGAGTTATTTGTAAATAAGTTTCACTACCAACTGGATTACCTTCAAATTCAGGTGGAATTCCACATGCACTTGTCACATCGATAAGATGTAAATCATAAGTTACACCAACCTTTAAATCACATAAGACCACATTATTAATTCCTCCTACTGGCAAAGTAAACTTTATCCGTTCCACTGACTCAGACAAATTCAGTATTACATCATCAACTGTGCATTCAAAATAATCATTTTTACCATTGGAATCAAAAGTGAAGGCCATCGAAAGAAATAAAATAAAAACTGTAGTTATAGAAAGTAAAAATCTTTTCATTTTAAGTAGTTCAGGTTAAGTATAATATTTCAACTAAATATACGTATCAAACTCTAATATCTATTTCTTAATGATTAATTAGGAAATTCTATTTGATGTCTAGGACATTAAATAGGATTAATTCTTTTCGAAAAAAAGATAAAATTAGATTTTTTCATCTCAGAGGGAATGAACTTCATTTTGAAACATTAATGATGTTCATTAGACAATGAAAATATAAAGATACACATTTGAGACAAAATGATGCCTCGTATTATTCATAATTTGCAAAATATAACCCTCATCTAAATGTAGTTATTCCTCAGGTTTAAAGATAAACCAAACATCCTCTTTTTTCCAAATCAAATATCTATTTTGGTATGCTCGAATTAATATTCTAACACAAATCTAACTTTTCCAAATTCTTCAATTCCAATATTTATAAAGGTAAAGTTTTTATTCGGCTGGCACGTATCTCTAATTGGGAAATAGGAGTAAATTTTTCTATGGAATCAGGGAGAAAAATTTTATCGAATTGTCATATAAAAATACGATTTTTCTTTGAATCTCCAATGAATTTCGATAATTTTTCTCTGTCATTTTCCAAATTCTATATCCATAACCCTTCAACTCTCTAACATGACAAAGAGCCTACCTTATTGTTCACAAAGTGTCACTCTAATAATTCAGACAACTCATAGTCGATTTAGACAAAAAATATGTTTTTTTTGTAAAAGGTATTTTCTTCAAACTCCTTATATTTAGAGTATTTTTTGGGCCTTACCAAGAAATTATCGAACACTTTTATTTTAAAAATTTACCCACCATTTTTAGTCTAAAAATAGATTAACATCCACAAAAATAGCCTTTCTGTATATCTCTATGCAAATCTTCCAAATAACTCATAATCTTATCTACACCCTCTACCCTATCTTCACCAAATTCGAGTGTGGGTTCATTAATCTTTTTCCTGAAAATTAATTTATGAGACACCACCATCTCAATCATTTTTTCTTCGAGAGTTTTTATTTTTTCATCAAAAACTGGATAATATAATTTCATATCTACGTATTTCTAAATTACCAAAAATAAGTAATCTTGTTATCTTTTTTTATCTCAAAAAAGACATTTAAAGCTATCCACTTATTTTTTTAAACTCCAAAATGACTTCTCTAAATCATCATTTCTTTATTCTTTCCTCCTTACATTTTTTTTCAATAAATTAGCCTTAATTTAAATTTCTTTTACTAAAATATAAAATCAAGAACAATATGAGAATTCTGTTCATTTTTCTCTTTGTAACCCTTATTCCAGTTTATAGTTTTTCGCAAAAAATAAATGTTGAAGATCTCGAAAATCTCGAGATGCGAAATATTGGACCAGCAGGAATGAGTGGTCGAGTTACCTCCATTGATGTAGATTTATCCAATCCTCAAATCATTTATGTCGGTACAGCTTCAGGAGGTGTTTGGAAATCAGAGAGTGGAGGAATACGGTGGGAACCAATTTTTGATGATGCTCCATTACAGTCAATTGGAAGTATTGCAGTCAATCAAAAAAATACCGATGAAATTTGGGTAGGAACAGGAGAGGGAAATCCTCGTAATTCTCAAAATAGTGGAGAAGGAATATTTAAAACAATTGATGGCGGTAAGACTTGGAAGCGAATGGGTTTAGAAAAAACAAGAGTCATTCACCGAATTATTATCAATAAAGACAATCCAAATATTGTATACGCAGGAGTTCAAGGTCAAGCTTGGGGTACCAATTCCGATCGAGGTGTATTCAAAACAATTGATAGTGGTAAGACTTGGGAAAAAATTTTATACGTCAATGATTCAACTGGAATTGCTGATCTCGTGATAGACCCTTCTAATTCGAACAAATTAGTTGCAGCTATGTGGGAATTTGGTCGAAAACCGTGGACCTTTAATTCAGGAGGTATGGGCTCAGGGATGCACATCACATATGATGGTGGAGAGACTTGGAAAAAATTAAATACAAAAGATAATGGAATGCCTGAAGGAAACTTGGGACGAATAGGACTTGCCTTTGCTCCAAGCAAACCAAATATTATTTATTCTTTAATTGAAGCGAAAGAAAATGGCTTGTACAAATCTACTGATGGTGGTGAAAATTGGAAATTAGTTTCGAAGAAAAATATTGGAGGAAGACCATTTTATTATGCAGATATCTTTGTGGATTCTGGCAATGAAAATCGTCTCTGGAACTTACATACTTATGTTACCAAAAGTGAGGATGGAGGTAAAACATTTAAAGTTATCTTAGATTACGGAAAAGGAGTACATCCTGATCATCATGCATTTTGGCAACACCCAACTGATCCAAGTTATATGATTGAAGGTAACGATGGTGGTATAAATATTTCTAGAGACAATGGAATAAATTGGAGGTTTGTGGAGAACATCCCCGTTGGTCAGTTTTACCATATCAATTATGATATGGAAATACCCTACAACATAGGAGGAGGAATGCAAGACAATGGTTCTTGGGTTGGACCAAGCTCGATTTGGAAACGAGGGGGAATTCGAAATGAGGACTATCAAGAAGTTATGTTCGGTGATGGTTTTGATATGATTTTCAAAAAAGGAAATAGTCGATACTTGTGGTCAATGTCTCAAGGTGGGTTTGTTGGTTTGGTGGATCGAGAAACAGGTCACACAACTTCGATTAAACCAGTTCACCCAGATGGAATGGAATTGAGGTTCAATTGGAACTCAGCGATTGCACAAAATCCGTTTAATGAAAATGGACTTTATTTTGGAAGTCAATTCGTTCACAAAAGCAATGACTCAGGTATGAGTTGGGAGATTATTTCTCCTGATTTGACAACGAATGATACAGCGAAAATTAATGCTGGTTTTAACACTGGAGGATTAACACCTGACGTTACACGTGCTGAAAATCACGCAACAATTTTAGCTATCCTTCCAAGTCCTGTTGATAAAAACACCATTTGGGTGGGAACTGACGATGGTAATTTACAACTCACGCGTGATGGTGGAAAAAACTGGGCTAACCTTTCTAATCGTCTTCCAGGTGCTCCAAAAAATGCTTGGATTCCATATATCGAACTAAATCAAAAAAATGCTGGGGAAGCATTTATTATACTAAATAATTATCGTCAAAATGACTGGGGAACTTACCTTTACCACACGACTAACTTTGGTGAAACTTTCCAAAGATTGGCCGATGGAAGTACTGTAAAAGGTCACACTCTTTCCATCGTTCAAGATCCTGTTGAAGAAAACTTATTGATTTTAGGAACCGATTATGGCTTATATTTTTCAATCGATAAAGGTCAAAATTGGAACAAGTGGATGAAAGATTATCCCTCTGTTTCGACGCGTGATTTAAAAATTCACCCAAGAGATCACGATCTGATTGTGGGGAGTTTTGGACGATCAATTTGGATTTTTGATGACATCAGAGTATTTCGAGAGCTAGCAAAAACAAAAGGTGACTTGTTAAAAAAAGACTTTGATGTAATTTCTGCAACAGAAGGATATCTCGCATCATTTCGATCAGTTGATGGAGTTCGATTTACAGCTGATGCAACCTTCATAGGGGATAATAAAGGAGCAAATCCGATGATTTCTATCTGGGTAAAAAAAGAAGACAAAGAGAAAACAAGAGCTGAGAAAAAAAAGAAAAAAGATAAAAAGGACGAAAATGAACCAATAACCGAAGATAAATCAAAGAAAAAAGTAGGTGCAAAAAATGGAAAAGTAAAAATCCGTGTAATAAATATGGCTGGCGACACAATCAGAACTTACTCTCGTAAATTAGATCCAGGTATGAATAGATTTGGTTGGAGCATGAACCGTGATGGTGTTCGCTATCCTTCTTGGAGAACTATTAAAGAAGATGCTGATCCTCCAGGCAATGGCCCAGATGTTTCGCCTGGAACTTATAAAATGGTTTTTAGCTATGGTGACTTCAAAGACTCAACTATGGTCAAAGTCAACCTTGACCCTAGACGAAAAATGACTCCTTATCAAATGCAACAACAAGAGCAAGCGATTAATGATTTCTCAGATCTAGTGATAACGGCCTACAAAGGTTTTGAACGATTAAAGGAATCGAAAAAAACAATCAAGTTAGTCAATGATCAAATGGTCAATGCTCCTGATTCTATTAAAACTGAAATAAAGAAATTAGGAAAATCTTTGACTGATTCTATTTCTCAATTGCAATACCTTTTCACTTCTCCAAGAGATGCAAAAGGGATCCAACGGAGAGACGATCGGATCAATTCTTATTTGTTTACAGCAGCTGGATACATTTACGATTCGCCCGGCAAACCAAGTCAAATGGCTCAATACTCAACTGCCAAAGCAGAGGAAAAAATTACTGATGCTCTAATTAAATTGAACGCATTTTTTGAAACTGATTGGAAAGATTACAGAGTAAAAGTAGAAGCAGCACAAACACCAATTTTTAAAGATTACAAACAAATAAAAATAAATTAGATCGCTGTTTAACGTTTTGTGTTTCTCTAAATATACATTCGTTCATCGCATATCACAATACATACACACATTATAAAAAAAAGAAACTAATATGAAAAGAAGAAACTTCGTTAAAAATAGCCTTCTTGCAACCCCTACTCTTTTAGCTGCTACCACTGTAGATTCTGCCTCCAAAAATTTCACCAAATATGATTTTCGATTAAAATATGCACCCCATTTAGGGATGTTTAAAAATCATGCAGGAAATGATCCAATTGAGCAATTGATTTTTATGGCTGATCAAGGCTTTACTGCTTTCGAGGATAATAATATGAAAAATCGTCCAATTGATATGCAAGAAAAAATGGCTAAAACCATGACTCAATTAGGAATTTCAATGGGTGTTTTTGTTGCGCATAAAATTTTTTGGAAAGAACCAAACTTAGCCTCTGGAAAGGAGGAATGGCGGAATGAATTTTTACAACAAATAAAAGAATCCGTTAAAGTTGCCAAACGGGTAAATGCAAAATGGATGACGGTTGTTCCCGGTCATTTGGATTTAAAACAAGATATGGGATATCAAATGATCAATGTAATGGATACGCTCAAAAGAGCTTGTGAAATTTTAGAACCTCATAACTTAACTATGGTATTAGAACCACTTAATTTTAGAGATCATCCTGGTTTATTTTTGACAGAATCAGCCCAGGCATATGCAATTTGTAAAGGTGTCGGAAGTCCCTCTTGTAAAATTTTATTTGATATTTATCATCAACAAATTCAGGAAGGAAATCTACTTCCTAATATCGAAAAATGTTGGGATGAAATAGCTTATTTTCAAATTGGAGATAACCCTGGAAGAAACGAACCAACCTCTGGCGAAATCAATTATACAAATATTTTCAAGTACATTCATAAGAGAGGATTCAAAGGAATCCTGGGTATGGAGCATGGAAATTCCTCTAAAGGGAAAGAAGGAGAATTAGCCGTAATTAAAGCCTACCAAAAATCTGATCAGTACTAACAAAATACTTTAATTAAACTTTTTAACTATTTTTTGATACAAAAATATAGGGACAATCAAAGTGTTTAAAATTGGCTTACAAAATGACATAACCCATTCTTATCGTGTCCATATAAAACCTAAAGCATTAATAACCACCTCAAATTTTTAAAGCAGAAAAGTATTTACTCTTAAAAGAAATCTACCCTTGTTGAAGAGTTATTAATTATTAAGGCTAAATTAACGTATTGCAATTTTATAAATATCAGAATTACCCTAAAAACGGTATTTTGCAATCACCATAGGCACCGTATCTTTAACTTAAACAACTTTAAAAAAACTATTTTCACTAAAACCACAAATCAATCTTCTTTCAGTTCCTGCTTTTTTTATCAACAACTTTTATGCATTATCCCATGAAATCTAACCATTTACATTTCTGTTGCGCTCTATTAGTATTGCTTAATATTAATTTTTCGCAAGCTCAGACTTATGTTGATACAAATGTAGGCGGTGGTACCCAAAATGGGTCTTCCTGGGCTAATGCTTATTCTGACTTAGCCACTGCTCTAGCCAACGCTACAACAGGAGAAGAATTTTGGGTAGCACAAGGTACTTATTATCCAACCTCAGGTACAGATAAAGCTGCTTCATTTACTGTTTCAGTTCAAGGAACCAAAATTTATGGAGGATTTCAGAATGGACAAACTCTCTTGAATCAAAGAGATTGGGTAAATAATCCAACCATTTTGAGTGGTGATATTAATATGAATAATGATACCTCAGGTAATTCCTATTGTATTTTCTCAATAGGTCAAACAGTTACTACGGTGACACTAGATGGATTCACCATTGAAAATGGAAATGCAAACGGGCAAGGTGGCGGAGAAACAAATAATGGAGCAGCTGTAAATGTAAATGCTTATTCTACCTCTCTTGGAAGTACTCCCAATTTTTATAACTGCACTTTCCAATCTAACTTTTCCAAAGGTCAAGGAGGTGCAATCTATGTGGAAGCTGGAAATGGAGGCGTTGCTTATCCTGTATTTGAAAATTGTACATTTCAAAATAATAAAGCAAGCTCAAGTGGCGGTGCTATATACCATAGTGGTTATTCCAACGGACTAATTACGACAACTTTCAATAACTGTGACTTCTTAAATAATACTGCTGGATCATCAGGAGGTGCGGTTTTTAATCACGGGGGAAATATAGGAAATACCAGTCCAATTTTCAAGCAATGTAATTTTAGTTCAAATAACTCGATAGAACAACATGGTGGTGCTATGTATAATTTAGGAACCCAAATGGGTGTTTCTAATCCTACCATTATCAATTGTCGATTTTATGATAATAGTGGCTACGCAGCTGGAGGAATTTACAATAATGGAACGGCAGGAGGAAAAAGTAACCCTACCATTACAAATTGTACTTTTGTAGAAAATTTCACAACTGACCCAAGCGGGAATGGTGGAGCAATTTATGCCAATGGAAGCATCAACGGAGAAAGCAAACCAACAATTACTAATTGTATTTTTTGGGGTAATACGACTCAAAATTCTAATGGATCTGAAATTGTTAGATCTGTTGATGGAGAACCTGTTCTCAGTTACTGCTTAGTCGATGTAAGTAATTGCTCAGAACTACAAAGTGGTTCAAATATTACTTGTGGAGCGGGAATGGTTTATAATCAGAATCCACTTTTTACTAATTTAACCGCTGGTGATTTAACACTTTCCAGCGCTAATTCACCAGCTACCGATCAAGGACTAAATAGCGTTAACTCTGAACCTTTTGATTTAATCGGAAATAATCGGATAATTAATACAACGATTGATATTGGAGCATATGAAAATCAAACTGTACTACCGATTGAATTAATTGCTTTTAGAGCAAATCTCCTCCGAGACAAAGTGAGACTCTCCTGGATGACTGCAAATGAAACTAACAATGAGTATTTTACCGTTCAACATTCTATGGATGGATTCAATTTTCAAGATATGGAAGATATCAATGGTGCTGGAAACAGCACTTCTTTACTTTCGTATTCCACCTTTCACAAAACACCTAAAAGAGGTATTAATTATTACCGATTAATGCAAACTGACTTTGACGAAACAAGTTCGTTCAGCAATATTGAAGCTATCGAAATTGATAATGGAAAAATTAACACTTACCCAAACCCAGTACTTGATGAAATAAACATTTCCCTCGCAGATTTTAAACAAAAAAAAATTGTCTTCTCAATCTGTAATATATTTGGTAAAGAGATTTTACATAAAAAAGTTAAAATTGATCATGAATTTCATATCGTTAACTTAAATGAAGTAGGCTCATTTTCACCGGGGACTTATTTTATTAAAATCTCTAATTCCACGGGTGGAACCTATATTCATAAGTTTCTAAAATGGTGAATTTTGACTATTCTGCTCCACAAAAAAATCCTTTTGACTTGATTGATCAAAAGGATTTTTTCATAAAAGACCGTAAACTTATCATTCACGATTACTATCCCTCAATCCCATGACGATAATACATTAAAATACCTCCAAATATGGTAATCAAAGCAATCAATACGGTTGCCATATTAATTGAGTTTTTCATATACTTAACAAATAATTCAATTGACTCCCGATGTTCAGGATGTTGAGCTATGACTTCTTTTTCCATTCTCTCTTTATTGAAAAAATGGGCGGAATTAAATTTAATATCATTTTGCGTCAGCACCTTATAAGCTTTAAATACTTTAACTCGAAAGTAAACATTCAAAAAAAGCATGGCCACAAAAAGCGCTACAACAATGGAAACTAATAATACAAACATATTTTTCTATCTGAATACGTGATTTTTATCAAAAAATAAAGATAATTAATTTACAAACAGATACCTATCCTTTTTTCCCTGTCACACAAATATATATTTTCCGTAATATTTTAAAAAACTGCTTTTGTAATTTTATTTAAGGAATACAAAACAAAAAATTCATTTTTTTTAAAAAAAATGTTACCCCACTTTAACTTTGAGTAAGATCAGGTTAAAGCTATTTTTAAAACGGTTATTATGAAAATACTTTACCCCCTCATGTGTACGGCAGTGCTTGTATGCTTGTCCTTCACTTCATTTTCATTGTCAGAAAATAAAACAACAGTTTTTTGTGCATTAAGTTGTACTGGCCAAGTTAATTTATCCTTACCTGAAACAGGTTTCGTTATTGTTACACCTAGTATGATGTCTTCAGTATCTAATTGTTCTGAAATTCTAGAAGTTCATATCATGGATACAAATGGTATTGACATTGGCAATACAGTAGATTGCAATTATGCTGGCCAAACTTTGATGGTTTCAATAGTTCATCCGGCTTCTGGAAATAATTGCTGGGGAAGTATCCTAGTGGAGGATAAATTAGAACCAACAATTAATTGTATTGATATAGAGATAGGTTGTAATGAAGATACCAGCCCAGTAAATACAGGTATTCCAATTGTTTCTGATAATTGTTTGGCATTACCTAACCCTACCTATTTTGATACTTTAGAAAATTTTGACTGCACCAATCCGCAGTTTAAGGCAGTAATCAAAAGGACCTGGACGGTTACCGACACTAATGGAAATACAAATAGTTGCGAACAAAATATTTTCATTAAAAACTTAGATATCTCACAAGTCATTTTTCCTCCTACTTTTACAGTTGATTGTAATAATATAAATCTTGACCCATCTTTTACAGGAGAACCTATGGTCAATGGAATTTCAATTGGAAATAGTTGTAATTTGATACTTACAAAGGTGGACGGAAACCCTTTTCCAACTTGCGGAAGTGGCTATAAATTTTTTCGTGAGTGGGTTGTAATAGATTGGTGTACGAATGATATTATAACTGGCAATCAAACCATCGAAGTTTCAGACACTACTCCTCCAAGCATTATTTGTCCAAATAATTTAAGCACAAGTACATCAAGCAATAATTGTACAGGAAGCGTTATACTACCATTGCCAGAAATAATTGACGATTGTTCTAACTATACTATTATAGTAGACTTTGATTTTCCACTCTCAGGAAATATTTATTCCGATATTCCTTTAGGTACACATCTTGTTGCTTATACTGTAACCGATGATTGTGGTAATAGTGCCACGTGTACATTTAATGTAATAATGGAAGATTTGATTTCTCCAATTGCAATATGTGATAATCTTACCCAAGTATCCATAGGTACAGATGGAACTGCTAAAGTTTTCGCCAATTCTTTTGACAATGGGAGCACAGACAATTGTGGCATTGATTCTTTTTTAGTTAGGAGAATGGAGGATTCAAATTTTACTGACTGTGTCAATTTTGATTGTAATGACATAGGAGATACTATAGTGATAGTTTTAAGAATTTATGATGAAGGTGGTAATTATAATGAATGTATGGTCGAAGCTATTGCTAAAGATAACCTTCCTCCAGTCTTAAGTTGTCCAGATGATTTAACGATTGAATGTACCCAACTTTCCACCACTACATTTACACCGCCAATTTTAATGGATAACTGTGGTTTAGACTCTATGTATTTTATTGATGACTCCTCTGGACTTAATACATGTAACATGACAGGAGTTATTTTACGTGAGTGGTTTGCAATCGATTTAGGTGGGCTAATGGATAGCTGTACTCAATTAATAACTCTAGAAAATAATACCCCGCTAGTCTTTACATTTCCCAAAAATGACACTATTGCTTGTGCAACGATTTTTAATCCCGATATAACAGGACGACCAACTGTTACAGGTGGATGCAATAATATTATCGAAGCAGTCATGGATTCTGTGAGATTCAGCATAAGTGAATGTAAAGAGAAGCTTTTTATCACCTGGGGGTTCTATGATAATTGTGCGGATACTTTTTTATTAAATACAGCGATGCAAATTATTCTTATTGCTGACTTAGAAGGTCCAATAATGACTTGCCAAGATACACTGTATACAAGTCCTGATTTCAACGGAGATTGCGAGGAATTTATTGGATTTATTGCAATAGCTGTTGATAGTTGTTCTGGAGTTGATACAATCACAAATGATTTTACATCTTCCTTTACACCGTTAGGATTCTCCGTAGCTGGTTTTTTTCCTATAGGAGAAACCACTGTAACCTTCAATGCATCGGACTATTGTGGAAATGAATCCGTATGCAAAACTGTTGTTATAGTCGAAGACATTACAAGTCCAGAAATTATTTTCAGTGCAATTGACGATGAAGTTAATATTCAAATCTCTCCTACCTCAGGAATGATAACAATAGACATAAATGATTATTCAGATCAAATCTATGCAATAGATAATTGCTCTAATCCTAGCGGTATCATTTTAAATGAATCCACACTTGATTTTGGTAAAATGGTTAATTGTTCTGATTTCTCTGGAACCACATATGATGATATAGTTGAAGTTTCGGCAATAGACGATACTGGTAATTCTAAAACCGTCTCAATTACTCTTCGATATATCTGTGCATCTAATTTAGCACTTGCAGGTAAAATTGAAACTGAGCAAAACGAACCAGTAGATGATGTCATGGTAACTATTACATCCTCGTCAGATTCTATTTTAAATTATTCACCCAATGGATTTTATTTAAATGATAATTTGACATCAGGAAATAATTATTCCATCAAACCCTCTAAAAATATAAACTTATTAAATGGGGTAACAACTTACGATCTAGTTTTAATTTCAAAGCATATTCTAGGAACTCAACTATTAGACTCTCCTTATAAAATTATCGCAGCAGATGCTAATCGATCTGGGAGCTTGACCGCTCTAGATTTAGCTCTATTGCGTTCCTTAATTTTGCATTCGATTAATGAGTTGCCTAATAATAAATCGTGGAGATTTTTGGATGCCCACTATGAATTTGATAATCCATTACATCCTCTTACAGAAAACTTCCCCGAAAGCATGAGTTGTTTAAATTTATCACAAAGTGAATTAGGGATGGATTTTATCGGAATAAAAGTAGGTGATGTCAACGGGACAGCATCTCCAAATAACCTTGCCTCAATAAATACACGATATGATGAAGGCGAAGTTATTTTACAAATTGATAATTTTTGGTTAGAAAGAAACCGGGTAACAAAGATCCCAGTTTATGCAAAAAACATGGAGGAGATTATTGGATTTCAATTCACTCTAAATTTCCCCCCTGATCAAATTGAACTTTTAAATGTCGAGAAGAACATATTAGAAAAAGAGAATTTTGGATTTAAATTTCAGCAAAAGGGATCAATAACTTGTAGCTGGAATAAGAAAAATCAGAATGAAATCTCCTCACAAAACCCTATATTTTACTTGAACATCAGGGCTAAAAATAACTTATTTTTAGAAAATAATTTATGGATTAATTCCACTTATACTCCAACTGAGGCATATAGTGTGAAAAATAAAATATATACAATGGAATTATTATTCAAAAATAATAATTCGGATTTAGAAAGCCATTCGGTTGAAGTTCAATTATTTCAAAATCAACCAAATCCATTTACAACGTCCACCAAAATAAAATTTCAGTTACCCCATTTTCAGGATATAAAACTCCAGATTTTAGATGTTTCGGGTAAAATCATTCACACTTTTCAAAAGCAATATCCAGAAGGAATTCATAGTATTGATTTAGATCAACACATTTTCCCTAGCCCCGGAATTTATCTTTACAAGTTGGTTACACCAACATTTTCGGCCAGCAAGAAAATAATTTTCATCCGATAAACGAACAGACCTTATAGAAAAACACCTTACAAATTAGCACGGCAATAACAATTTCAATCTACATTCCAAAAACCGATTAATTATCACTAAAAAGAAATTGTTAGCCGTGCGTTTTTTCACTTCAAAATTTTTAGAAAAAAAGCGTTGTATAGGAAATCCCAAACAACGCTTTTACATTTTATCAAAATTTAACATAAGTAACTATATTCTTTTATTTTAAAAACAAGAATCATAAATTTTCCTTTTGTACTTTTAATCTTCTTACTTCAATTATAACTTTAATTCTAGACCAATCAATAATTTTGAATATGAGAAAATTACTAACCATTACATTTGTAGTTTCTAACATCCTATTTTCTTTTTCCCAAAAAAAAGCCATTAATTATTTTTTTTCAAATTGTGAATACGATGCAAAAATTCCAACACCTGAATCTATTCTCGGCTATCAAGTTGGCGAATGGCATGCCAGTCACGATCAAGTAGTGATGTACTTGCGGGAACTAGCGAAAGTCTCACCTCGTATCGAAATGAAGGAATATGCACGGAGTTACGAAAATAGACCATTATATCATTTATACATTACTTCAAAAACGAATCATGCTCGCCTCGATGATATTCAAAAAGAACATTATCAATTATCTCAACCTGATAGATCTGCGAATTTAGACATTTCTAAAATGCCTTCAGTAGTGTACCAAGGATTTAGTATTCATGGAAATGAACCGAGTGGTGGGAATGCCAGCATGCTCGTTGCTTATCATTTGGCGGCAGGTCAATGCCCTGAAGTCAATGACATTTTAAAAAATGTAATTATATTGTTAGACCCAGTTTATAACCCAGATGGATTTCATCGTTTTTCAACTTGGGCCAATTCTCACAAAAGTAAAAATATGTCTTCCGACCCAAATGATCGAGAGTATAATGAAGTTTTCCCGAGAGGTCGAACGAATCATTATTGGTTTGATTTGAATCGAGATTGGTTGCTTTTGGCACATCCAGAAAGTCGAGGACGAGTCGCTAAATTCCATGAATGGAAACCAAATATTTTGACCGATCATCATGAAATGGGAACCAACCAAACTTTCTTTTTTATGCCGGGAATTCAAACTAGGATTCATCCATTGACTCCAAAAAAGAATCAGGAGTTGACAGCTAAAATTGGAACATTCCATGCTAAAGCCTTGGACAAAATTGGCTCCCTTTATTTTACTGAAGAACGCTACGATGATTATTATTACGGCAAAGGTTCAACGTATCCTGATGCGAATGGTTCGGTTGGAATTTTGTTTGAACAAGCTAGTTCGAGAGGACATTTACAAGAAACTAATAATGGTTTAATGAGCTTTCCATTTACGATTAGAAACCAAACAACAACTGCCATATCAACACTTCAAGCCGCTTCAAGTATGCGAGAAGAATTGTTAAACTACCAACGAGAATTTTATCAATCCGCAATACAAGAAGCCAAAAAAGATTCGCGCACCGGTTTTATTTTTTCTGAACCAAAAGACAAAAGTAGATTGACTCACTTCGTCAACCTATTGCAAAAACATGATATACAAGTACAAACTTTACAACAGGATATTTCAGCTGGTGGAAAGCATTTTGACAAAGAACATTCTTATTATGTTCCACTTGAACAACCTCAATATCGATTGATTAAATCTGTCTTCGATCCTATTTTTAAATTTGATGATAGTTTGTTTTATGACGTTTCTGCCTTTACGCTTCCAATGGCGTACAATATTGATTATCAAGAAGTTAAAGGCAAAAAAATACTAAATGAGGCAATGCCATATTTAGGGAAACCAGAAGGAAAAGTCGTTGGAGGAAAAAGTGAATATGCCTATCTTTTTGAGTGGAACGAATACTATGCTCCCAATGCATTGAATGAATTATTGAGTGAAAATTTGATTGTAAAAGTAGGAACGCAACAACTCAAAATCGAGACTTCGGAAGGTGTAAAATTATTCGATTATGGTACTATTCAAATTCCAGTCGGCAACAATCAAAGAGGAACTTCCGCTGAAATATTTGACCTCGTAAAAAAAGTAGCGAGCAAAAATCAATTAAAAATTTATGCCGTAAAAACTGGTTTGACACCAATGGGAAGTGATTTGGGAAGTGGTGATTTTGAAGTTTTAGAAAAACCTGAAGTACTGCTTTTAGTGGGCAACGGAGTAAGTAGTTATGATGCTGGAGAGGTGTGGCATTTGCTCGATCAACGATATGACATGTCCATTACCAAAATGGATGTGAGCAGATTTAGTCGTGCAGATTTGAGTCGGTACAATGTGATCGTAATGGTCGATGGCAGCTATAATAGTATTTCTAATCAGTCCGATAAATTAAAAACTTGGGTGCAAAAAGGAGGTACTTTAATTCCATTCAAGCGAGCAATTCGATGGGCAAAATCAAAAGGCATTTCCAATGTTACCTTTAAAAAATCTAGCGATGATAAATCAGAAGACAAACAGCGAAGACCTTACGAAAAACAAGGTGCTGATTCTGGAGCAGAGGTAATTGGAGGAGCTATTTTCCAAACTGAACTAGACTTGACTCATCCACTTGGATTTGGATATCATAATCCGAGTTTACCGATTTTTAGACGAGGAACACTTTTCTTGGAGCCAGCCAAAAATCCATATGCAACTCCTTTAATTTATACGTCCTCTCCCCTTTTGAGTGGATATATTTCTAAGAAAAACTTGAAGACTTTAGGTAATTCTGCTTCGATAGTCGTGAGTGGAATGGGTCGAGGAAAAGTCATCAATATGGCAGACAATACTAACTTCCGAGCATTTTGGTATGGAACAAATAAGTTATTTGCAAATGCTATTTTCTTTGGGAATATTATTAGTGGAGGAACGGTGGAATAGTTTTTCGGTGGACGATTGACGGCCGCTTCGCTGACGATAGACGGAAAAAATCGTCAAGCGAAGCGACCGTTAACCATCAACCGTCCACCGAAAAAAAAAATATTACTCACATAATTCAGAATAAATTCTAGCAGCTTTCACCAAGTCATCTTGATTCTTTTTGATGCCACCTTCTGTACACATATCTTTCAAATCTCCACAATCTCCGAAGTATTTCGCTAGACCTTTTTTCCATAATAAAAATTGAGTATCCTCAACTGACAATGGGAAATCGTCTGATGCTTTTTGAAAAGCGAATTCTGTTTTCTCCTGTCCTAAAACTCCAGAAGAAGGAAAATATTTGTATAATTTAATCTTTTCAGAATCATACACTACTTCCAAAATATGCATCGCAGATTCTCCTTTTCCTTTAGCGGAAGGATTAAATCTAGTTTTGATAAATTTACGTTCTCCCAAAGTAAACTCAGATACATCTTCTGCTGTCAAATCATATTCCTTCATTTTTCCATCTTCCTCTGCCATGAATTTAGTATTTCCTTTTGGCCCAAAAAACATTTCATCTGCACCTTTGGCTTGTAGAACTGAACCTTTTATTTCATTTCCTCCCATTACTAAAACTGCTGCTACCGTATTATTATCCGCTTCTAATTCTTCTTTCTCTTCCTCAAATGCTTTTACTTTCGCAGGAGCTTTTGCACCAGAAAGATCACGCACATAATGCATTGTATTAATGCCATGGAAATCCATTTTCTTCTGTGTAGCCTCAATATCTTTTATAAGGAGTTTTGATTTTCTATCTTTTCCTTCTGACTTCATCACTTTGTTAGCATATTCTTTTGCCCCTTCTAAATCTCCCAAAAAGTAACTCACCAATGCATAATTATAATTAGCTGCTCTATAAACTCTTTCTGCTTTTTTGTCAGAAGGCTTAATTTCTCCAGTCTTTTGCCAAAAATCTAATGCTGGTTGAAGTTTAGTTTTTACAGCGTCCACCTTTTCAGTTGTGATTCCTTTTTTAAGAGTTGCAAATGTTTCTTTTGTCAAATCAAAATACTTATCGAAATTTTTAGCTGTATCATGTTTCTTCAAAAAATAAAGGTTACGCCAATCTTGGGAATGAGCATAATCATATTTTTGACGAACAGAACTTCGTGCATCATTCATTACTCCATTCACAACTGATTTTGCAAAATCTTTTTTAATCTTATTAATCTGCGCGCTATAATTTTTACTTCGGTCAGATGATTTTGAATACTTTCTAGTTGACAACTTTTGGCTATGAGGAGAATTTCCTTCTGCCAAAACATTCCCATCTGGATCTACAATTTTGTAGCTTCCATTTCCTTCAAATGGTATTTCATACCAGTAGGAATAAGTAGTTGTTTCTTTTCCAGTTTTTTTATCTTTTTTCTTTGAAGTAGAAGATTTTGATTCTGCTCTACCTGTATTAATGTAACCTGTATAAACAGATACTCGAAGATGTCCATAATCTTTACCTGAACCACTTAATCTTTTAAAGCCATTCATTTTGATAGAATTAGCCAATTTTTGGGCGTTCAATCCTGCTTTTGAAATAGCAGAACCGTAAACCCTTACAGAGTAAGTTTGAAAATCATCCGACAGTTTTTCAGCGGGAAGATTAACATAATGAAATAATACTTTCTTGTCTTTGATCTTTTGACCCATAGTTGAGAAAGAAAGGGATAAAAATAAAATTGTAATAAGTAGACTAAGTGTCTTCATGTTATAAAAGTTTAGTTATTAAATGACCAGTATTGTTATTTAAGCAAAATTTCTCTACTCCAAATTAGGTATGAATTTTTTATTTTAGAAGCTAGTTTTTTAGGCTAACAAAAAATATGGTATTTAGGAAGGTATGATTGGGATTGTAGAAAAGTAAAGGTAAGAATATGATTTTTTTCAAAAAAAGATTTAAATACATTTTTTCAAAATATAATACGCAAAAAAGGGATAGTCATTAATCTGATTAGCTTGCAACAAAATCCATAAATACAAGACCCTGATAATCAATCAATTATCAAGGTCTTGTATTTTCTTAATCTAAAAAATTATTAATTGGAGTATTCAAATATTTGAACACTATGATTATTATTGGCGACTATCACTAAAGGAGGTTTTTTCCCACATGAAATATAGGCCATTTTTCGAACATCTTTATTAGCAAAGAAACCAGATTGCGAAACTGATTTAGCCGAAAATTTATTTTTATTATTGGTCAAAAGAAGTCCTGTACCTGCATCTGCCCTTGGAGTTTCTACTTCAGAAACATACCAATTTCCAGCAAGTAAAATATCAAGATGATTGTCTTTATCAAAATCCTGAATGAGGAAATCTTTAATCGGAGCTAGCTGTGCTTGTCCCGGTAACTTTTCGATTTCAAATTCTTCATCGCCTTTGTTCCAAAGAATTAGGGAAGAAAAATTATTAGCTTTATAATGCAAGGCATCTTCTAATTCAGTTCCATATATTTCAAAAATATCTGCTGTCCCAAAAGATTTATAACTATCAAATTGATTTTGCAAATCAGGCATTTGCTCTGAAGAACATTGGAAACCTCTTACTGGATATAAATTAGATTCCGAGTAATATCCTAATACAATATCTTGCTTTCCATTATTGTCAAAATCACCACTAAATATTTCAAATGGTTCTTCGTCAGTTGCTTTGTATTTATAATTTTCACCTAAATTTCCTAACAAATAATCTTCATCTCCATCATTATCCAAGTCAATTGCAGTAACGTTATTCCACCAACCGACCATCTTATCTACTTCTCCCATTTTTGTCAAACTAAACTCTGCACCATCATTTGCAAAGAACATAGGACTTGTCCATTCTCCTACCACGATCAAATCCAAATTGCCATCACCATTGAAATCTGACCATACTGATGATTGTGTAATTCCTGCTTTTTCCAATTCAGGAGCAACTGTTTGAGTAACATCTTTAAAGCCCTCTTCACTATTTTGTAATAAAATACTTTTTGAAGCATAAGGATATTTTCCTGGCTCTACTCCTCCTCCAACAAATAAATCTTGGTCGCCATCTTTATCAAAATCAGCCGCAGAAATAGTTCCTCCATTGGTGGTAAACTGTGGAAGCAGGCCTGTAGATTTTTCAAATACTCCTTTGCCATTATTCAAATAGAGCCGATCTTCAAGCATTGCTGTTTTTTGCAAAAACTCGTTACTTCCACTCACAACATAAAGGTCTAAGTCATTATCTCCATCTGCATCAAAAAATAACGCATCTACATCTTCATACTTAGAATCTGCTGACCAAAGAGTAGGTTGGCTTTTTACAAATTTTTGAGATTGTTTTTGTAAAAATAAAGCACCAGCCTGCTGATGCGCTCCACCGATATAAATATCATCCAACCCATTGTTATCAACATCACCTACAACTAAAGCTGGCCCCATTTGGGATAATTGATGAGGAAGTAAAACCTCCTCTTTATAATCATCATAATAAATCTCTTGATGCGTAAAGTCGATTACATTTTTGGCGTTTAGTTCTTTAAATGTTGGTGAGGTATTATCTTTTTTAGCATTGGTTCTTTTGGCATCTTTATATTCAATCGTATGAGTTTGATTGGCAGCTATTTCTTTAATTACTTGCTCTTTTCCATCTGCCCAAATTACAGAAAGACTTTCTATTTGAGTACCTGATTTCAATCCAAAGTGTACCACAGGTTCACAAGAAGATTGGAAACCTCTTGTCGTAATAAATTCTTTATATTGAATTCCTTGATTGGTCGTTAAGGTGATTTTACTGTTGACTCCGAATCTATTTTCTTTTGGACCATTCAATTTTAATTTGAGGTAGGAACCATTGGTATTATTTTCATAAAGCGAAGTATTAGCGTTCATATTATTAACTACAATATCTAAATCTCCATCATTATCCAGGTCTCCATAAGCCATTCCATTTGAAAATCCCTTGAAATTAAAACCCCATTTTTCAGATACTTTTTTAAACTTCAAATCTCCTTCATATTCAAAAGCGTAGTTTTCAAGAGGCGTACTTTTCAGAAAAGAATCAACTTGTGCGTACTTGAGTTTGTTGTTATATTTTTGTGCATATTTGTTCGCCTTTTTGGAGAAATCCTTATCCTGCGTATCTTTCAGCCAACCATTGACGACCAATAAATCATTGTCGCCATCATGATCGTAATCCCCAAATAAAGAACTCCAACTCCAGTCTGTTTTCGAAATTCCAGCGTACTCTGCTATATCACTAAAATGTCCATTTCCATTGTTTAAATGGAATGAGTTACGCATATATTGATAATGCAAATCACTATTCACCAATTGCTTAAACCGATCGGCATCCATTGGAGCCATGTTCGTTTTTTGTCTTACGTTAGTTTCGGAAAGCATTTCTCCAACAAAAACATCTAGGTTCTTATCATCATTGATATCCACCAAATCTACCCCCATAGCAAAATAGGAAGTGTGTGGAAAGTATTTTTTTAGGGATTCGGTAAATGTTCCGTCTCCATTATTGACGTAATAATAATCATGCGCCTGAAAATCATTGGACACATATACATCCGTCCAACCATCATTATTCAAATCAGCTGCCACCAAACCTAATCCCCAGCCATGATTAAATATTCCAGCTTTTTTTCCTGATTCAGTGTAGGTTCCGTCATCATTTTTAATATAAAACTTATCGGTATTTTCATCAGTAGGATTATTGACTTTTGCAATTACTTGTTCGATGGACTGCCTAAAAACTTTTGGATGATTCGATAAATACATATCTAAATCTCCATCTTTGTCATAATCAAAAAAGACCGATTGTATCGATCGATTTTCATCATCAATTCCATATTCAGCAGCTGATTCTTTAAATGTATTGTCTTGATTGTTAATAAAAAGAAGATTTTTTCTATCCTTTGGGTTTTTTGACCACCCAGCTCGGCAAACATATAAATCAGTCCAACCATCATTGTTGATATCAGTAAAACTTACACCAGTTTTGCATCCTTTAAATTTATCTATTCCTGAAGACTTACTAATATCTTTAAATCTTAAGTTTCCCAGATTCAAATATAATTTATCTGCTTTTTGGGTTGAGGTAAAATAGACATCTGGTAAATCGTCATTATTGATATCGACTAATGCAACTCCGCCGCCATTATACAAGTAGGTATATCCAAAATAATTAATCTCGTCATTTTCTACTATTCGGTTACTGAAGTAGAGATTGGTTTTCTTGGGATGCATTTCGGTGAAAACCGTTGTTTCAATTTTGGGCGTTTCAGAAGGTTGAGTATCGGTATTTGCCTTTTCATTTTTACAAGAAAAAAGCAAACAAAAAAGTGTAAGTAAGTATAAATATTTCATTCCTTTTATTTAAAAATTGATATGTTTAGTCAACAACATTAAATCCTAAGATGTAGGTCAAGAATCAAACCAGATATAAGCAAAATTTGTATACTAGGTGAAAACTATTATAAATTCAAGATTCTTAAAACGGTAGGAGGAGATTAATAACTAGGCGTGAATTATGTTTATCCACCGCTACTAAGATATCAACTTTGTTTTAGATACTAAAACAAAATAATTAAATAAAGTTTTGAGATATATTCCTAAAACGACAAAAGCCCGATAATCTTACGATTACCAGGCTTTTTTTTGTAGCGGAGGCAGGACTTGAACCTACGACCTTCGGGTTATGAGCCCGACGAGCTACCAACTGCTCCACTCCGCGATGTTACCAATCAATAACGACTGACAAGCTTTTCTATTCAATAATAGACGTTCGCTCTGCGATATTGGATTGCAAAAGTAAAGTCTTTTTTGAATTAAACAAACAATTTGCTACTTATTTCTGAAGTTAATTTTAAATAAATTAATTTTGTACCAAACTTAGAAAGTACATAAACCAAAATTTGCATTTTTTATATGAAAAAAATTCCTTTCTCTCCTCCTAAAATGGACAAAGCAATCATTGATGAGGTCGTGGCTACGTTGAATTCTGGATGGATTACAACTGGTCCAAGAACTAAGGCTCTTGAAAAAGAAGTGGAAAAACTAGCCCAGGTTCCTAAAGTACTGTGCGTCAATTCCTGCACAGGAGGTTTGGAATTAATGATGAGATGGCTTGGTATTCAAGAGGGAGATGAAGTAATTATACCTGCTTTCACCTATTGCGCAACCGCCAATGTTGTTTTGCATTGTGGTGCAACTCCAATTATGGTTGATATCAAACCTGATGATCTCACCATTGATATCGAGGCTGTAAAAAATGCAATTACCACAAAAACTAAAGCGATTGTTCCTGTCGATTTGGGAGGAATGCCAGTTGACTATACTAAACTCTTAAGAGTAGTAAAATCTAATGATATCAAAAATCAATTTCAACCTAGAACTGATATTCAAAAACAATTAAATCGTATTGCAGTTATCACTGATGCGGCTCATTCCATCGGAGCGAGTTACCTCGATCAACCTGCCGCAAAACAAGCTGATATAACTGTTTTTTCTTTTCATGCTGTCAAAAATTTAACCACTGCGGAAGGTGGTGCAATTTGCTTAAACTTACCTGACTCCTTTGATTTAAATGAAATTTATGCAAAGCTAAATTCCAAAACTGTTCATGGTCAATCCAAAGATGCTTTAGCTAAATTTGGAAAAAACTCTTGGGAATATGATGTGGTTGAAGCTGGTTACAAATTCAACATGCCTGATGTTTTAGCTGCAATTGGTTTGGTAGAGATCAAAAGATATCAAAATGAAACATTAACAAAACGTAAAGCTATTTTTGACATTTACAGTCAACTTTTATCAAAGTATGAATGGGCAGAATTACCTGTCTATAAAACAGCAGAAAAGATTTCCTCCTATCATTTATATTTATTGCGAATAAAAAATATTTCTTTGGAGCAACGCAATGCTATCATCAATCGTATTTTTGATGCAGGCGTTTCTGTAAATGTTCATTATAAACCATTACCAGAGTTGACCCTTTATAAAAAACTAGGTTATCAATCAAAAGATTATCCTATCTCACTTGATACCTTTCATCGGGTAATTACTTTGCCTGTATTTTATGATTTGGAAAAGAAACAAGTGGATCGAGTCGTTGAAGTGATTGTGGAAGCAGTAGAACATTATTTATAACAATAAAATCTCTTCCGCTTTGAAAAGAATTTTTGACATATTATTTTCTACCAGTATATTGTTATTACTTTTTCCAATTTTATTCATCATTGGGGTTTCGATTATTATGGAATCACGCGGTGGAATGTTTTTTTCTCAAAAAAGGGTTGGAAAAAATGAACAACCATTTCAGATTTTAAAATTCAGAACCATGTTTGTGGACTCTGAAAAAAAAAGTCAGATTACTGTTGGAGATCGAGATCCAAGAATTACGCGAGTTGGTTTTTTTTTGAGAAACTACAAACTGGATGAGTTACCTCAGTTTTGGAATGTATTGATTGGAGAAATGAGTATTGTTGGCCCAAGACCTGAAGTACCTTATTACGTGAATTTTTATGATAAAAAACAAAGACAAGTTTTCGAAGTGAAACCAGGAATTACAGATTACGCTTCACTAAAATATTTTGATGAGAATTTATTACTTGGAAAAAGCGATGATCCTGAAAAAACTTACATCAATGAAATTATGCCTCAAAAATTAATACTCAATTTGGAGTATGCTCAATCTAATAGCTTTTTAATTGACTTGATAATCATTGGAAAAACAGCTTTAAGAATATTAAAAAAATAAAATGCAGCAAATTTCTCGTTGGGGAGTATTAATTATTGATATTGGAATCATCATATTCTCGTTAGCGCTCGCACACTTACTTCGATTCAATTTCAATATCCCAACGACCGAAGATTATGATAACTTATTGCTAGGAACACCTGTAATGATTGTTATCCGAGTGTTTAGCTTTTTTATTTTTAAAACATACGCAGGAATAATTCTACATACAAGTATTGAAGATGCTCAGCGAATTTTCTGGGCAGTCTTGAGTGGTAGTATTTTTATGGCGACATTGGGCAACTTAGGTTTTTATAAAATAACTGGCCATTTTGCCCTACCCTATTCTATTTTAATTATTGATTTTTTAGTTTCTATTTTTATGCTCACGGCGTATCGAGCCTTGGTGAAAATTTTATACATTGAATTTAGAAATGGAAAAAAAGATAAAAAATTCGTAGCAATTTACGGTGCGGGTGAAACTGGTATCACTACCAAAACTGCACTGGAAAGAGATATGGGTAATAAGTTTTCCGTTAACGCTTTTTTTGATGACAACTCTAATTTTCGAAAAAAGCGATTACTGGGCGTTACAATTTATCCTGGAAAATTTCTCGAAAGATACCTCTTGGCAAACCAGCCCCAACTTTTAGTTATTTCGGATAACAATATTTCTACGGATAAAAAACAAGAGATCTTCGAACTCTGCTTGAAGTATAATGTTAAGGTCAGAAATGTTCCTCCAGTTGAAAAATGGATTAATGGAGAACTCAGTTTGCAGCAAATCAAAGAAATAAATATTGATGATTTATTAGAGCGTGATCCAATCCAATTAGATTGGGAAAACATTGAAAATCAACTCAAAAATAAAACGATTTTAATAACAGGAGCTGCAGGTTCCATAGGTAGCGAAATTGCACGACAAGTCTTGCGCTTTCACCCCAAACTTTTAGTACTTCTAGATCAAGCTGAAACACCACTATACGAAATCGACATAGAACTAAGTAATACCTTTTCCCATCTAAAACATGAGGTGGTCATTGGAGACATTCGAAATTATGAACGAATGCAACATATTTTCAAGTCTTACCGCCCAGATATCGTTTACCACGCCGCAGCTTATAAGCATGTGCCGATGATGGAAGCTAACCCCTCAGAAGCTATACTTACAAACATAAGCGGTACTGGAATCACAGCTGATTTAGCCAAAGAATTCCACGTAGAAAAATTTGTTTTTGTTAGTACAGATAAAGCAGTAAACCCAACGAATATCATGGGCGCAAGTAAGAGAATGGCTGAAATTTATGTACAATCTTTAAATCACTTCAAAGAAAACACTAATACTAATACAAAATTTATCACAACTCGTTTTGGAAACGTTTTGGGCAGTAATGGCTCTGTCATTCCTTTGTTTAAAAAACAAATTGCATCAGGAGGTCCTGTTACTGTAACTCATCCTGAAATGACTCGATATTTTATGACAATTCCTGAGGCTTGTCAATTAGTTTTGGAAGCTGGATGCATGGGAAAAGGTGGTGAAATTTATGTTTTTGACATGGGAAAATCTATCAAGATTTTAGACCTCGCCAAAAGTATGATTCGACTATCCGGATTGGAATTAGAAAAAGATATTCAGATCACTTTTACAGGTTTGCGACCTGGAGAAAAACTGTTCGAAGAATTGCTTAATCCCTCGGAAACTAGTTTGCCGACTCATCATAAAAAAATTATGATCGCTACTGTTCGTGAGTATAATTTTGAAAAAATAAAATCTGTCGTCAATAAACTAACTTATCTTTTTGACAAACAAAACAACAACGAACTTGTCAAAATTTTAAAGAAATATATTCCTGAGTATAAAAGTAATAATTCAATTTTTGAGAAACTAGATTGATAGATTTATTCATTTCGTTTCCTCAATTACTTTTCTTACACTCTTTTCCACCTCCATATATGTCTCACCTATAATTACTCACTGAAAATTATTATTAATTGTTCATTTGTATTCTTTTGTATCATCTGCTTAAATAGCTTTATGACTCTATATTTCAGTTTACTCTAAGCGCTTTCAATACAATCAAATGAACAGCCAGTTGATTCATCATTCCCCTATATTTATCAGAGTACAAAAAGGAAAATTTTAACGATATTTGAGTAAGGTCGTCCAGTAATAATTCAATATCGTTAGTCTATAATCTTTTTCTTTGAACAAAATCCTATCAATTAATTGATCTGGTGAACAAAAAATAAAAACATTTTTCTCAATTCTTATTACAGCGTTTAAGACAATTGACAAGGTCTTCATCATATCACAGATCAAAATAAATAACCACCTTTTCCGACTATTTCATCTAAAATCTTACTTGCAATTACATTCAAATCAAAATCACTAAGTACCTAATTCTCAGTTTTTTTTTCTCAATTGAGAAACTATAAAGTGTTATTTTTTACAAATTTACAATTCATTTTCTTGAGTTGAAAAAGACGAAAAATATAACCCAAAAAATTATTTCCTAATGATGAAAAAATATAAATCGATTTTGTCGCCTATTTCTCTAAGCTCTTTTCATTCACTTTTAATACTATCAAAAAAAATACCTTTGATTAATCATTTCAAATCAAAAAATTACTCATGAAAAAAAATCAACTTTTCGTTTTTCTAATCTTATGCACCATAAATTTACAAAGTCAAACACTCAGCACCATTGAATCTGTAGAATATGACGCTTTACAAAATAGATTTTTCATTTCTAATGCGGATAATATCATTGCTAGAGCTAGTAACGGTGATTTAAGTATCTTCGGTTCAGTCCCAGCGGAATATGGAATGGAAATTATGGCGGGTTATCTTTTTGTAATCGATGGTTCTACAATTCGAGGTATCGAGCTAGGTACAGAAAATCAAGTAATGACTCTTAATATTCCAGGATTTAATTTTCTAAATGGTCTAACGAATGATGGTGTTTCCACACTTTATGCAACTGCTTTTCTTGGAAAGAAAATCTATAAAATTGATGTTTCGGATATCGCTAACCCTAGTTACGAAGTCATAGTAGAAGATACCGGCTCTACGCCCAACGGAATCGTTTTTGATGGGACAAACAACAGGTTAATTTTTGTTAGTTGGGGAAATAATGCGACAATCAAAGCAGTCGACCTAACAGACAATTCAATCAGTACAATTGTTACAACTAGTGTAGGGAATATCGATGGTATAGATGAGGACAATGATGGAAATTACTATATATCTTACTGGTCTCCTAGCAAAATTGCTAAATACGACAATGCATTTGCAAATCCCCCAGAAGTTATTTCCACTCCATTTTTAGAAAATCCTGCTGACATTTGTTACGCCAAAGAAATTGATACCTTAGCTATTCCTCATTCTGGAAACATTGTTACTTTCGTTGGATTTAATTCTGATACAATTTCCTCCACTCAGGATATCTTCTCCAACGATTTCGAATTAGAAGTTTTCCCCAATCCAGTTACTGAAAATTCCATCATTCAATTTTCTTTGGATAAAAAAATAAAATTACAATTATCTATTTTTAACAAAGAAGGGAAAATAATAAAAACACTTTTGCAAGGAGAACAAATGAAAGGTAGGTATAGTTTGTCATTTGCAGGCATTTCAATCGAACCTGGGATTTATTGGCTTTCACTCGAAGGAATTAATGTTAAAAAAACAATTCCAATCCAGGTAAACTAAGCTTTCATTTCAGCGCTCTAAGAATATAAACATTGCCAAAAAACTATTACTTTTGCGGCATCAAACCAATTTAACTATACATAATTAATACAAACATGAAAGAAGTTTATATCGTATCAGCAGTAAGAACTCCTATGGGAAGTTTTGGTGGTGCACTATCTAGTTTTTCGGCCGTTCAATTGGGATCGTTTGCTATCGAAGGTGCATTAAAAAGAGCAAAGGTAAGTCCTGCTAAAGTTCAAGAAGTTTTGATGGGTAACGTAGTCTCAGCTGGGCTGGGTCAAGCACCTGCAAGACAAGCAGCTTTGGGAGCTGGTATTGGCAATAATGTACCCTGTACCACTGTAAATAAAGTTTGCTCATCAGGAATGAAATCAATTATGATTGGTGCTGCCAATATTATGATTGGTCAAGCTGATATTGTTGTTGCAGGTGGAATGGAAAGTATGAGTAATATCCCATTTTATGCCCCAAAAATGCGTTGGGGAAATAAATTTGGAAATGCTCAATTCATCGACGGACTTGTTCAAGATGGTTTGCAAGATGCTTATGGAAAAATGCCAATGGGTGTTTGTGCTGATGCAACTGCTAAAAAATATGGTTTCACAAGGGAGCAGCAAGACGCTTATGCTATTCAGTCTTATGAACGAGCTTCAGCAGCAACTGACAATGGATCTTTCGCAGATGAAATAATCTCAGTAAGTGTCCCTCAACGAAGAGGTAATGCAATAATAGTTGCTCAAGATGAAGAATATAAAAAAGTGAAATTTGAAAAGATTCCTGCTCTTCGAGCTGCCTTCACCAAAGATGGAACTGTTACTGCGGCAAATGCTTCTACTATCAATGATGGAGCATCAGCGGTAGTTTTGGCAAGTGCAGAGGCTGTGAAAAAATATAAATTAAAGCCCGTAGCAAAAATTCTTTCTTTTGCAGATGCTGCTCACGAGCCAGAATGGTTTACAACAGCACCTCCAAAGGCTGCTAAAAAAGCAATTAAATTAGCTGGTATAAAAAAATCGGAAATTGATTATTACGAGGTAAATGAAGCATTTGCAACAGTAACAATGGCATTTAACAAAGAAATGAAATTAAAAGAAAATAAAGTGAATGTTTTTGGTGGTGCAGTTTCTTTAGGACACCCACTTGGTGCTTCGGGTGCTCGAATTTTGACTACCTTAAATAATGTTTTACACCAGAAAGATGCTAGCATTGGATTGGCAGCAATTTGTAATGGCGGTGGTGGTGCTTCCTCAATTATTATTGAGCGAATAAAGTAATTTATTATAGAAATTATAAAGGTCAACTCCCGAATTCTCTATCTTAAGGATTCGGGTAGTTGACCTTTATAATCTTACCTACTAAATATATATATATTTTGTAATTGCTCGACTTTAATTGTTGATATAAAATCATTTAAAATCGCTGCTTAAAAAAGTATCTAACGTAATTAAAAATTCGATGTCTTAAAAAATTTTGCAAAAAATATTCATCCTATTTTTTCAGGAGAATATAACTATACTTCAGGTAACTCAGTCTGGATCAATGCCTTTGATTAAAAAAATACATTTAGTTTTACTGAAGACGTTTTACACATTTGATTACCCAAAGTTTTGATTGCGTGATTCCTAAACACCAAATTGTATTTATAATTTCTCACGAGGAAGTTAACTTTTTCCATTTTGTTATGTTTACCTAACGACTAAATTAATATGCACCTCGATAAGTTTGTTTCAAAAAAATATACCTCATTTTAGATTGGAATTATAGTGATCTTTGGTATTGTTAAGAAATTCAATCACAGCTTAGGAATTCAGAATTCAGGAAAAAGTTAACTGTATGTCAGTCCAACATTAATCGTTAAAATACTTATTTTTGCATTTTTACCAAAAGCCCATCACCGGTAGGTTTAATTTTAAATAATTTTTCACAATGAAAGTAACGGAATATTTTGAGAAGGCAAATGGAGAAACTCTAATTTCATTCGAAGTTTTACCACCACTTAAAGGAGGGAGTATGAAAGCCATTTTTGATGTTTTGGATCCCTTGATGGAATTTAAACCTCCATTTATTGATGTAACTTACCACAGAGAGGATTTTATATATAAGCAACGGGAAAGTGGATATTATGAAAAAGCGGCAATTAGAAAACGTCCAGGCACAGTTGGAATATGTGCTGCAATCATGCATCGGTATGGGGTAGATGCTGTTCCACATTTATTGTGTGGTGGTTTTACAAAAGAGGATACTGAGAACGCATTAATTGATCTAAATTTTTTGAATATCAATAATGTTTTAGCACTAAGAGGGGATGCCCGAAAGTTTGATGGAAAATTCATTCGTGAACCTCATGGTCATCAATATGCCCTAGATTTAATCAAGCAAATCAATGATATTAATAATGGAAAGTACCTAGATAAAAATATTGAAAATGGCGTACCTACTGATTTTTGTATCGGTATAGCTGGTTACCCTGAGAAACATTTTGAGTCTCCAAACTTAGCGACAGACCTAGCATTTACTAAACAAAAAGTTGATGCAGGTGCTGATTATATTGTGACGCAAATGTTTTTTGACAATGAAAAATATTTCGAATATGTCGCTGCTTGTCGTGCTATAGGGATTAATGTTCCAATAGTTCCAGGACTTAAGCCATTGACCAAACAGTACCAACTAAACTCAATTCCTCGTTTATTTTACATTAATATGCCAGAAGCATTATCTAAAGAAATGATGAAAGCAAAAGATTCAAATTCTCGAAAAGAAGTCGGTATCGAATGGTTGATTACACAATCAAAAGAGTTAAAAGCGAAAGGTGCACCTTGCCTTCACTACTATACAATGGGTGATGTAGAAACGATTCGAAGAGTTGCAGAGGTTGTTTATTAATTCATTTTCCTTCCCTATAGTTAATTCTAAAATTTATCTTATTTTTAGTTTTAAATAAAATGTGTGAAATATGAAAATCATCAAGCAATTAAAAAAAGCATCTATGGGTAACAATAAAAAAATCAAGAAAAATTTGTCAAAAAAAATTGATAAAAAAATCTTAAAAGCATTAAAAGAGCGTTTTCTTAAAGCTAAGAAAGAAATAAAGGAAGCGAAAAATGCATACAAAACAGCTAAAGAGTTTTTTGATAAAAAAACAAAAAATAAACCTAACAGACCTAAATCTAGCTCAAAAGCCAAAACAAAAAAAACAGATTCTAATAAAGTCACAGCACCAAAAAAACCAAAAAGTAATGCTCGAGTAACAACACTTGATAAACTCGAACCAACAACTTCCAAAAAGCCAATCAAACGGTTACCTAAAGCACTTAGAGTCAAAAAATCAAAGACAAACACACAAAAAAAAAAAACTACCTTACCTAAAAAAGTAGCACTAAAAAAAACAATTTTAAAGGTAGTTGACCCTGCTCCGAAAAAAGTAAAGGTCACAAAAAAACTTATTCCTAAAAAAGTAGTTGCTAAAAAAACTACTCCAAAAAAAATAGTTTCTTCAGTAAAGCCAGCGACTAAAAAAAATATTCCTAAAATAGTAGTTGCTAAAAAAACTACTCCAAAAAAAATAGTTTCTTCAGTAAAGCCAGCAACTAAAAAAAGTATTCCTAAAAAAGTAGTGAAGGTAAGCAGTGAAGATGTTCCATTTACTTTATCAAAAAGAATAACTAAACCTAGTAAAACTGCTGCTAAAAAGAAACCAACAACTCAAAAACGGATAGTTACGCAAACTCAGCTAGAAAATTTGAAAATTGTGGAAGGTATCGGACCAGCGATTGAAAAACTTTTAAAATCTAAAGGAATCAATACTGTTTCAGATTTATCCAAAACAAGAATTGGGGTTCTTCGAAATATTTTAGAAGAAGCTGGCGGTAGGTTTAAAATCCATAAACCAGACACATGGGCTCGTCAAGCAAGATTTGCAGCAAGAGGTAAGTTTAATGAATTAAAAGAATGGCAAAAAGAGCTTGATGGTGGAAAAAAATAGTTTAGTTAATCAGGTAACCAGTAATCCCTATAGAAGACTAGTTACCTGATCTACTAGTCTGTTAACCTCTTTTTCTGTTTTAGTAATAAGAATAGAAAATCACTCTCTCCCCCTTTTATCTATTTCAAAAACTGAAACAAAAATTATGCTCCCCAAAATCCTAATGACATTTTCCTTTATTTTATTTATACTCATTTCGCTACCAGCTCAATGGCAGCCTTCAGGCCTTAATTTATTGCCTGATACTCAACGAGTGGCCTCTATCTCTGTTTTAAACGAAGATATTGTTTGGTGTATTTCTTTCTATGATAAGACACCCGCACCTGTCCCTAGCACAACAATTCCATGGGTATTTCTCACTAAGGATCGTGGTGAAAATTGGGAAATAAATCCTATCATTGAAATTGAAGGTCGGATTTGTCAAGACATTTTTGGAGTTAATGATAGCACCGCCTGGATTTCCACTAATGGGTTAACTGCTGATAGTCTTCGAGGATTATTCAAGACTACGGATAGTGGAAATTCATGGACTGAAAAATTTGATGGTGCTGCAGGAGGTGGGCTGATACATTTTTTTAATGACTTAGATGGTATAGCAATTCATGATCAATTTTTAACTCACACAATTGATGGTGGCGAAAACTGGGAAAACCTTTCCAATAACAACCTTCCTCTTGGTGATTATGAAACTACAGTTTATACAGCGGCCAACAATGCTTTGGCTTCCTCAGGTGATACCCTTTGGTTTGGAACAACTAGGGGTCGTGTTCTCAGGAGTATTAATAAAGGAATAGATTGGGAGGTATTTGATACTCCTTTTGAGAATAATGATGTAATCATCTCTACCGCTTTTCGAAACTCACAAGAAGGTATCATTATATCCTATTCTACTTTCTTTCAAGGTGCGATTTTATTTGATGATAATACTAAAGTTGCAATTACCTTTGACGGTGGTGAAACATGGGAATTGGCTGATACACTTCTGGGGTTCAAAATAAATTGTATGGCTTCGATTCCTGGTCTTGAAAATAAATTCATGGGAGTAACTAATGGACTTTCCACCATTTTAACTAATAATGCTCAGACTTGGCAGAACTTCAGTTATCGACCATATAATGCATTGGAGTTTATCACACCCGAATTAGGTTGGGTAGGAAATAGTCAAACCTCTACTGATTTCCCTGCAACTTTGTACAAATGGGAGGGTATCGTTTCTTCCGAGAATTCTATCGCTAAAAGTAGTTTAAAAATCAATATCTTTCCCAATCCATTTTCAACCACCTTTCATTTTGAAATGGATAATATTGATTATGAAAAATATAAAAACGACGATCTTAAACTAGATGTCTTTAATATTTTAGGAAAAAGGATAATGAGCAAGAAATTGATTTTTGCAAATTCCAATATTTTATTCCCTACAATTTCTAATGGTGTCTATTTTTATATTTTAAAATCAAAAAATGGCATTCTCTCTAATGGAAATTTGATACTTCATCATTAACATTAGATTTAACCAAGAAATTCTCAAAGCGTTGGTAGTCAAATAGGGCTAGTTAACGCCTTTTTTTTATCAAAAAAATACTCAAGGCACAATATACCATGTCACAGTTACAATTATTATTGATAAAAAAAAATTATGAAAAAAAATATCTTCCCTTAATTATATACCACTAATCTACAAAAACTCAACCTAAGGCATTGATTTAATTGTTCCAACTCGTTTTTTATGTTGAATAAGATAATTACCTGTTCTATATTTATGATCTTCCATCTCGTTTCTTCGCTTGGGCTTAATTTAGATTTGAGTAATAACCCTTTATTTGGGTCTTCTAACAATTGTTTAAATTTCGCCTTTGTATCTTCTGATTATAATGGCCAAGTCATTAGTTGTTCAACCGCTTCTGATGGTTCACTTTCGATCATTGTATTTGGAGGAACAGGACCATATAATTACCAATGGGAAAATGGGACAGTCGATTCTCTAAGAAATAATTTAAGCGCGGGAACATATGCTGTAACAGTTACAGATTTAAACGGATGTAGTTTAAGTTCATCTATTACTTTGCAAGATCCTAACCCAATAAATATCAATAATGATATCATTAGTCCTGTAAGTTGTATTAATACCCCTGATGGAATAATTGATGCAAATATCACAGGCGGAACACCTCCTTACAGCTATCAATGGGAAGACGGGAATCAAAGTTCAACTAATGAAAACTTAACATGTGGAATTTATCCATTAACTGTAACTGATGCCAATGGGTGCTCTCAATCTGCTGTTTTTGGATTACAATGTCCTCCAGTAATAAATGTAAATATAAGTGCAATCTCTAATTTTAATGGCTTTCATGTAAGCTGTCCTGAATCATCTGATGGAATTGCACAAGCAAATGTGCAAAATGGAATAGCTCCATACTCTTTTGAATGGAGTTCAGGAACTACTAATATTTCAGCCACTAATTTAACAGCAGGAATTAATAGTTTAATTGTGACTGACGACAATGGCTGTTCAGTAACTGAATTCATAATATTAAGTGCTCCTGATCCAATGGAATTAACTCCAACTGTTCTTTCCAACTATGAAGGGTACGCGGTGAGTTGTATTAATGCCACTGATGGAGAAGTTTCGATAGCAATGAACAATGGAATTGCACCTTATTCTTTTGCCTGGCAAAATGGTGAAACAGAATCTCATGCAATGGCTTTGAATGATGGTGAAAACAATGTTACAGTAACAGATGCCACAGGTTGTATTATTGAAGAGACAATTGATCTAAGCTACTATGAAATATCTATTACAAATAACATTTTAAGTAATTATAATGGCGTAGCAATTAGTTGCCCAGAGGGAAACGATGGCGTGATTCTCGCATCCGTAATCGCAGGGACAACTAGTCCTTCAAATATTTCCTTCACATGGAATACAGGTGCCGAAAATGCTTTGTTAGAAAATATTTCTGCTGGAACTTATACCTTAACCGTAACGAGTGAATTTGGTTGTTCAGCAACAGAGGAGACTTCAATTGAAGCACCAACTCCAATTCATCTATTACCTGTAGCAACTTCCAATTATAATGGTTTTAATATAAGCATAAATGGATTAAATGACGGAATTGCAGAAATCAACCCTACTGGAGGAACTTCTCCTTATTCTGTCCTTTGGGAAAATGGAGAAACGAATTTTGAAAATGATTCTCTTTCTGCAGGAATTCAAAATATTTCTCTCATAGATGCAAACGGATGTATTGCACAAGCTTCCATTGAAATTAATCAACCTACAATCTTGGATGGATATGCGGATGTACTTTCAGATTATAATGGTCAAGATATCACATGTACTGGAAATGAGGATGGAAAAGCAATTGCCTTTGGTTTTGGTGCAGTACCCCCATACACATATGCTTGGTCTAACAATGTTTTTACAGATAGTACAATTCAACTCAAACCAGGAAGTCATCAGGTAACAATAACTGATGCAAACGGAGCAAATTTCTCAACAGATGTGACTCTCTATGAGCCTGACCCTATAGAGTTAGAGTTACAAAGCACACCTTCCTCAAATCCCGGTGATGGAACAGTTTCAGTTATTGCACGAGGTGGCTCTGCTCCTTATAACTTCATTTGGAATGATTCTCAGGCTCGCTCTAGTGAATCACTTAACTTTCTCGAACCTGGCTGGTATCGAGTGACTGTAACCGATGCAAATGGATGTCAAGAGGAGGAACAGATTGAAGTAGAAAAATCCCTTGAAATACTTTGTATTAAAAAGAATATAGTCATCACTCCAAATGGAGATGGACGAAACGACTTTCTTACTTTAGATTGTATTCATCCTTTCAAGAATGATGTTGAACTTTATGACCGTTGGGGAAATATTGTATTTCAGTCAATCAATTATGATGGAAGTTGGACTGGTTTGAAAAAAAATAAGCAAGTGCCAGATGGTGGATATTTTTATATAATTAAAGTTGTATTGCCTACTGGAAAAAGAACTTTTAAAGGTTCGCTGACTATCATTCGCTAAAAAAATGTAATTGTATTGTTATTTCAAATAATAGTACTGTTCAAAACCATTTTTAAATGAAGAAAATACTACTTATCATATCTTGCTATTTTTGCTTAGGAAATATCTACGCTCAACAAGAAAATGCATTTTCCCAATATCACCTTAATCCCTTTTTGTTAAATCCAGCAGCAGCAGGATCCAACAATTTACCTACAATATTTCTTCATGGCCGTTTCCAATGGACTAGTTTACCTAATTCACCTAAAACAGGTCTCATTAGCTTTCAAGCTCCTTTTGGGAAAGTTGGATTAGGTGCAATGGTTTTCTCAGATCAGGTAGCATCATTAAAACGATTTGGGGCAAACTTTGCTTATGCTTATCGATCAACGATTGATCGATATACTTTGTCCATTGGTATTTCAGGACACTATCAACGATTCTTTTTGGACAACAACGCATTAGAGGGACTAGAAAACCCGGATGACATAGTTGTCACCGATGCTATGAATGGATTGAATGTTTATGATGCAAACTTAGGAGTCTATTTTTCAAGTAATAGAATGTATGTTGGATTTTCAGTACCTAATTTAATTCAAGCACGATTGAACACAATTGGCACAAATATTAGTACAATTTCCCAACTAACACGTCAATACATTTTTACTGCAGGCTACCGATACTTGCCTGAGAAAGCAATGTTCAGTGTAGAGCCTTCCATTCTTGTGCGTAAGGTGGAAACTCTTCCTTTTCAAGCACTTTTGACAATGAAAATTGGAATGATGCAAGAAAGATTTTTTACAGCTTTCACCTACGGCACGACTGATATTATCACAATGACACTTGGCTATCAAATACTACCCGAAGGAAAAATTGCATATTCATATGACTATTCATTAGGTGAAATCTATCGGTATACAGGTGGTACACATGAAATGTCTTTAGTCTGGGAATTTGGAAAAAATAATACTAAAAGAGCAAAACCAACCAAAAGGTTTAAAGGATAATTTATGTTTATTTTTAAGTGAGATTTTTTAGTAAAGCCATCCTAAGTAGCATAGGATGGCTTGCTTTTTTTATCAAAAAAAAAAAATATAAGTATTAACCCTTTACATAAATTAAGTCATATTTTGTTTTCAATATTGTTTTCCCTTCTTTTACATAAAAGAAAAAATGATTCCTATCTCCATTTCGTCAGAAGTTAAATCAAAATGTCCTCATCTTCATCTAGGTTGTGTTCAATGTAATTTAATTGTAACAAATGAATATCATTCTCTGCTTGAATTAATCAAAAAAGAACTTTCAGCCTTACAAAATCAACTATCTGTCGCAGACATTTCCAAAATTCCCGCAATTCAATCTTCTCGTATTGGATACAAATCTTTAGGGAAAGATCCTGCCCGTTATAGACTTTCTGCTGAAGCTTTACTACGTAGAGTCATTAAAGGAAAAGGGCTATATCAAGTGAATAATGTGGTTGATTTATTGAATATGACTTCTGTAAAGTCGGGTTTTTCCATAGGTGGTTATGATGTTGAAAAGGTGGTAGGTGATATTCAATTAAGTATTGGAAAGGCTAATGAGCCCTATGAAGCAATTGGAAGAGGAAAATTAAACATTGAATCCTTACCTACTTTTCGAGACCAAGAAGGACCTTTCGGAACCCCAACAAGTGACTCCGTTCGTACAATGGTATCACCTAAAACTCAACAATTTTTGATGCCTATTTTCAACTTTGGAGGAATTAAAAACTTGGAAGAAGTAATGAGTGATGCAATTTATTTATTGGAAAAGTTTGCAGCTGGATCTTCTTTCGAATCTCAAATCATCAGCTAACTAATTTTACTCCTTGAAATTTTAAAAAATAATTCACTAATATTAATTCACCCTTCCTAATTAAACTTAAGATTCATTTCTGACTATCTTTACGTTAGACTTTCTGATTGATGTCTCTTAACAATAAAAGAAATATACAAAAAAGTTAACCTTAAATACAAAAAATTACATTATGAAAAAAACTCTACTCTTTACTTTCCTACTATCCTTTTCAATTTCCCTAAGTGCACAAACAATTGTTGATATTCAAGGCAATGGAGATGTTTCACCATATGATGGACAGATAGTAACCACTACAGGAATTGTTACTGCAGTTGCACCTCAAGGTTATTTTATTCAGGATGGATTCACTTTAAGAAGTGGAATTTATATTTATGAACAAGATAATTCGCCTGCTGTTGGAGATGAAGTTACTTTGACAGGAATGGTAACTGAATATTATGAGTTAACCGAAATAGTTGATTTGACTAGTTTCACCATTAACTCTTCTAACAATACTCTTCCTGACCCACTTTTGATCTCAACAGACAATGCAAATAATGAAGATTATGAAGGGATGTTAATAAGTATCGAAAATGCAACATGTACAAATATTGATATTGGGTTCGGAGAATGGCAAGTGAATGATGGAAGTGGCACCCTAGCTGTGGATGATTTAATGTATCTATTTTCACCTGATTTGAATATCGATTATGGCGTGACTGGTATCTTGACCTATTCTTTTAGTAATTATAAAATCGAGCCTCGTTCAATGGATGATATAGAAATTCAGATTCCATTATACTTTACTGTTACTCCAAAAGAAACCAATATTACCACTTCTAGTTTGACAGTAAATTGGGAGACAAATATACCAGCCAACACTAAAATTTCTTATGGACTAACTGATGCTTTAGAGTTGGGAACTTTAGAGGATTTAACTTTAAGTAACGCTCATGAGATTGTCCTCGAAAACCTATCCCCAGCTACGATTTATTATGTCAAACCTTATTCAGAAGATGGTACTGAGGTTACTCCTTCAGAAACTCTAGTTATGGCTACTGCCTCCAATAGTTCAGGAAAAATAAATGTTTATTTTAATCATTCTGTTGATCACTCCGTAGCAACTAATAAGTTGGCAACCTATACACCTAACATCGTTGATACAATTATTAGCTACATTGACTTAGCTCAACAATCATTGGATATTACAATGTACGAATCTGAGAATCAGTCAATTGTAGATGCCATAAATTCAGCTTCTAATAGAGGCGTAACAGTCAGAGTAATTTCTGACGACATGGGAAACAATGAAACTTTTGACAACTTAGATTCTAATATTCCCTACCTCGAAGGAAACACAACGGGAATTATGCATGACAAATTTTTCATCATTGATCGTGAAGATGTAAATAATTCTTGGATCTTGACTGGTTCAATGAACCATACCGTCAACAATTTAGGTTGGGATTACAACAATATTATCACAATCCAAGATCAATCTCTCGCTAAAGCATACACATTGGAATTTAATGAAATGTGGGGAAGCAATGAATCACAATTCGACTTATCTAATTCAAAGTTTGGAAATGAAAAATTAAATAATACACCTCATCACTTTTCTATAAATAATATTCCGGTTGAACTATACTTCTCTCCTTCTGATGGGACTGCTCAACGAATTACCACAGCTATTAATGAAGCAGAAAATGAATTGGCTTTTGCTATTCTAGTTTTTACGGAAAACGCTTTGGGAACCGCTGTTAAAAATGCTTATGATCGAGGTGTAACGACGCAAGGAATTATCGATTATGTAGAATTTAATGGTAGTGAGTATAATTATCTTTTGGATAATAATATTGAGGTACAAGATTATCAAAATGACGATGGTTCACAATGGCCTGATGGTCCAACCTTACATCATAAATATGCAATTTTCGATTATGCGCAAGGAAGTGCAATTCCGCTTTTGATTACTGGTTCGCATAATTGGAGTGCTTCAGCAAATTCGATTCATGATGAAAACACTTTACTGATCTATGATCATACTTTAGCGAATATTTATTACCAAGAATTTTCTGCTCGTTTCCAAGGTTTTACCGATGCGACAAGTGAACAGAACGTTGATCCATTGAAAATCTCTCCTAATCCTTTTTCTGACCAACTTAATTTTAAGGTTTCCGAAAAAGGTAATTTGATTGTAAATGATTTGACAGGACGGATTCTTTTTCAACAAAAAATTATTGCTGGTCAAAATCAACTAAACACAAAGAACTGGATGAGCGGAATTTATTTTGTAAGATTTATTGGGGATAATACACAGCAAATTGGAAAAGTTTTGAAAAAATAAAATTAGCAGCAGACGAAAATAAGTTTGTTTTCGTCTGCTACTAATTTTATCCTCTTCCCTTATTCACCCTAAATTCAAAGACATCTCTCCTATTATAATGTCCCGATGTATCCAATGACATTCGCTCTTCATAAATTTGATCCATGTTTTCAATCGTATAAAATATCATTTTTTCAACTCCCACTTGTGGCTCTAACAATACTTTTCCGTTCGGACTAATCACACAACTCGACCCATCTAAAACCATTTGATCAGAATTCACCGCTAAATAATCTGGCAATTTTAACTCCTTTGGAAAATCACTCCCCTTCATCACTTGGCCTACAGCTACGACAAAGCATCTTCCCTCAAAGGCATATTGTCGACAAGTAACTTGATGCATTTCATGAACCATCGGAAATAGGGAAAAATGAATATGCTCATTACTTTCATGCATTGCCATTCTTGACAAAGGCATCCAATGTTCCCAACAAATTAATCCACCAATTCGTCCTGCAGAAGTATTTACCGCATTCAAATCTTTTCCATCTCCCAAGCCATAAACCAATTTTTCTGTAAAAGTAGGTACCAATTTTCTTCGATGACAAACAATTTCGCCAGTTGAATCAATAATGATAAATGAATTATAAATTGTCCCATTTCCAAAGCCTTCCTGAACTATTTCATTCATACCCATTACAATAACTATTTTATTTTCCAACGCCATTTGACAAAGTCTTTGCGTTTCTATTCCTCCAACTTCCACACTATTTTGATACATTCTAGCAAAAACCTTTTTTGTTGGATTATGATTCCATCGAGCAATATCTGGACAATGATCTAACCAAACTGGATATCCACTCAACCAAGATTCTCCGAATACGATAAGTTCTGCATTTTGTGCAGCAGCTTGTTGAATAAGTTGAATAGCTTTTTCCAAACTCTTTTTTACATCAAGATGAATAGCTGATTCTTGAACGATGGCAAGATTGGTTGATTTTTTCATATTGAGTTTTTTTAACACGGACCTGAACTGACTTTATAAAATTTTTTAAACGGAACTCAAACCTAATGCTTTTTTAGAAAAAAAATCAAGCATATCCAGTTTTACCAAATATTACACAAGTCATAACCATCAATCTATGTCCTTAGCAAAATTCAAAAAAATAGGTACAACTCAACCGAACTGTACCCATTCAAAAAATAGCTATGGATTACTAAAAAGAAACTCTAGTTGTTAAGCCACGTTGTCTAATTGAGATTTATGACTCAATTTAACAAATTCGTTTACCATAATCTCTGTTGCATAGCGAGTGATACCATCTTTATCTTCATAAGAACGGTGCGTCAATTTTCCTTGAACCGCCACCTCAT
>Ga0102812_10000013_pt1 | contig 143392 bp, 199 predicted proteins | sample ColrivemetaGS713_FD_79334 | JGI IMG/M metagenome (GOLD analysis project Ga0102812, IMG submission 79334) | Estuarine microbial communities from the Columbia River estuary - Flood tide ETM metaG S.713 | ecosystem: Environmental > Aquatic > Marine > Intertidal zone > Estuary | place: USA...
AAGCAGACCATCACGAATATAATAAGTGACAGCGTTGGTACAGATGAAATCATTTTTGCCGTTATCTTTATAATCAAGCCAAATGCTAGGGCGATTATAAACCATGGTAGCACGTCTTCCATCAGGATTCTCTAGCAGTTCTGTTAATACATTATCGTACTGTTTATTGTAAGTATCACTGAAGATAAGTTTGCCATAGTTAGAGTTAATCTCACCATGTGAATTGGAAGCATACTTCCATGCTGCTGGAGGATCACGATGTTCACCAAAAATGTCATTGATATTAGTCGACATGTTATGGTACCATAGCAGTTCTTGGTTAATGTAATCCTGGTTGGGTACACCAAATATAGACTTTTCGGTTGCAATAAAAGATGCACCGATTAATTCAATAGTTTTAGCGCCAGTTTTATCTATAGTGAATGCTTCATCTTTAAGTTCATTAATAAAGAATTGCCGTACGTCGTTTACGCTATTTGCTTTCATATCTATCATCCATATCTTTACCTTCTTCGTATGCTACACGAAGAATCATAAGTTGCGTTAAAGCGTGATCGAGATGGAGAAGACCAGACTCAGGATCAGTATCTTCTTTATTCCAATATGCCATTAAGTGACGCTGAAGAGAAGAATAAGATCTACTCCACTCAGTCGTGTTTATGTCATCACGCCAGTTGTTTTCACCGTATTTCTTTGCACCAAATTCTAGTACTCTCGCTGCAGATTCAATAGCGAGAGTTGGTACAAGGTGAATCGGGGGTTTGCCATTATCGTATTTCATAATTGTATTCTACCATATTATAGAGGATATGTAAATCTATTATTTTCATCTATGTGTTTTAATGCTTCTTTTGCGTCAACATAATCGATGACTGTATATTCTACTACTTGATTTTCTTCGAGCGGACCACCCCAGGGCCTCGACCACATCCAAATTCCAAGCTGATCGATTTTACCAGCTTTAATTTGTTTTTGAATATACTCAGATACATGAACACCAGACTTAGAGTACATTTTATAATCAATGGCTCCAAGTATCTGATGATATGTATCATATTCATAGCCATCATATAAAGTCTGAAATTGATCAACCTTTGCTTGATGGAATTCTACAAATTCAGAATCCCATCTAAAATAGGGGTTTGGTCGATTATCTTTATTGACCTTTTCGTCACGCTGAATAATAAAAGCTTTATCGACCTTAGCTTTAAAGTGAGTCATTAACAATAATCTCTTGTATACACGTCAAAGTGAGTGGCATTTTCAATTGGTGTGTCGTGAGCATATGTAGAAAGGCGAGGGCCGCGAGGACGAATACGAAGACCTTTTGTAGAATATTTTTTGTAGCCAATAGCTTTATTAAATTTATTAAGATATTTGTTTTGGTTGCGAATCAGTAGTTTTAATTCTGAAATCGCAGGATCATCAATATCAGAACAAGAAAAACGATAGCTATCAGAAGAACGATTTTTAAAAGTTACGAATACCATATTATATTACTCCATTTTCCATAAGTTGAAAGATTTCAGTTGCAGTTGCATTGAACTCTTCTTGCGAAGATTGAGAGAAGTCAAAGCCAAGACCACCCATGTTATCAAAGATTTTTTCTGCATAGTCGAATGTGCAGTTGAACATTTTTTCGATTTCACGAATATAAAGCATTACCAGATTACCTCCTCGGTTACAATCATGCGACGACCTAAGTTTTGTTCTACGCAATTTTCGGTGTAAGTTTTCACGGCACCATCGTCGTACATAACGCTAATAAGTGTTTCGCCATCCGCATCATCGTGAATAGAAGTGATTTCACCTTTTGCAGTATAATCTCTATATTGACGAATAATTCCCATTCCAACTTCAAACATTGTTTTCTCCTTTTGTTATAACCTTTATAACACGTTTAAAAAGCAATGTACACAAAAAAATGCGCCGAAGCGCATTTTTGTTTTGTTTGTAATCAATGACTTAGAATTTTTATCCAAATCTAGCTAAATACTGCGCTATTCGTCCAACAAAAGGTAGTAGCATAAGAGCCATAAGTAGGTTCATTCCAGTATGTGCCATTGCAATTCGTAGCGTATCACCTTTAGGCATTCCATCAGAGACAAATAAACCAGCCAGCCATATTGTACCTGTCGTACCAATATTAGCACCAAGAACGCATGCAATAGCTGCAGGCAGCGGTAAAGCACCAGAAGCAACTAATGCAATAATAGCAGTAGTAGATAGTGAAGATGATTGCCATAGCAATGTCATGATAATTCCACCAAAAAACATATAGATCGGACTACCTAGAAACCAGTTAAGGTGTTCCATATTCCCCATAGATTTCATTCCACCTGAGAATGTCTTAAGTCCAATATAAAAAATGACCAGCCCAACAAGGGCTGTTATCATCGGGTTTCCTAGATCCATTTTCTTCACCTTTTTCCAAAGTTTTTCACCTTCATTTTTCATTAGACGATACTCGGCAGATCGCCATGATTGCCTTCGTGTGATGGCCCTTGCCAACCACTTGGCTTTAGTAAATCGGGCAATCCAAAACGATTAGGGCGACCAGGCTTTACGCCTGGCTCTTTTGCCATATTAGCTTGGTATATAGCATCCCATGCTTTATTAGCATCAACACCCATAATATCAAGAGTGCCGATAGCAAATACGCACATATCAATTAGACCATCAACGACTTCCTCTGCATCAGAATTATTAATAGCAGATAATGTCTCTTGGTATTCTTCACCGATCATAAGCATACGAAACATGAGATATTTCTGCATAAGATCTTTATTTTCTTTATTGGCTTCAAACCACTCACGTACGCCGAATTTGTTATGCATCATGTACATGTCATTAGCAAAATCACTCATTTTATTCTCCATATTTAATATAATTTATTCTACAATATTTTACAAGCATTGTACATACTATAATAGTCCAAGCTGAAAGTTTCCATCAAGTTTTTTAATTCCTAACGCCCAATTCTGCGCAGCGTCTTCAACATAGCGTGTGGTCTTATTGGGGAAATCCTCTTCGAAAAACTTAACATCATTATCATCAAAGTATTTTATAAAAGCCACTTCTTCTTTAAAGTCCATCCATACTTCCGCATATCCCTTTCCGCTATCTGCGTGAAAGGTGCTAATCTTTCTTTGACGACCGTGAAACATATTTTACTCCTTTATAAAGTCTATGATACTAGGATATATTATACTTATGGCGTTCGCTATTTCTTTTGCCAGGTCCATGTGCTCTTGTTGTGTACCATTTGAGGATCTTAGATCAATATAGTGAATCCATGACCTAATAGTACCATTTACGTAGAGCCGAGAGACAGTATTTCCTTCTGGTAAAACTGCACGGGCTTGCTCTTTCGCAATACCGTTTGCTAGTGCCCAGCTGTATGCCGCCTTTGAGCAGGCGATCACATCGGCTTGCATCTCAGCCCAACGTTCTTGTAGATCGGCATCATCTGTTACGACAGAGTTTTGACGATTTTTAAGATCTTGCATTCGAGCATCACGAATTACAAAATTATCATTAAGATCACGGATGTCAGCATACCGCTGAGAAAACTCTTGAAACGAAAATGATCGGTGACGTAGAAACTGTCTAGCGATATCTCTTGTTGTTTCAATTTCCATGGTAACAGAAGCCATTTCAAACGGAGACCAATGCTTATGCTCAATAAGATAATTAAGAAGTTTTGCTGTAGTTTTTGTATTACTTTGATTATTTGGATTTGATACTCGAGCGCAATACGCAATCAAATCTTGAATGTTATCTAAACCCATAATACCAAGATCACCTGAGTGAACATGTCTTACTGGTTGAGTATATGATAGGAGACGAGTTTTCATTACTTACCTTGACCTCTGTACTTTTTAAAACTTCTTTTCTTTGATTTGTTCATAGAAGACGTTTTAACATTACGACTTCCGATACTTGTCTTTTTATTTTTTTCTATTACAGCCATTATTTATTTCCTTTCATTGTATTTTAAAGTCCTTAAACCTTTGGTTCATTTCAGTTTTATCAAAAGTGGGAACATCATTTACTACACCTTCAGTTCCATTTTCTTCATCTATCAGCCTCATACGAGATTTATCAATTCCAATAACAAATCTCTTATTGTTATTAGGATCGTTATATCTATTCTTTAATTGTTTAACCATTATTTGGCCTTGAGCTTCAAGCTCTTCTGAAGATATAAGGGCAAACATTAGATCTGCCGTTGCGGGTAATCCAAAAGACTCGCTCGTATCTTCAAGCCCAGGATCCGAGCTACCAAAACCACTACGCGTCGTTTGCGTTGCAGATACAAGCGGGACGTTAAACTCAACTGCAAGTCCTCGTAATTCTTCAGCAATTGCTTTGATATAAGTGTAAGAGTTAATTGCACCACCCATTCCTTTCATTCGAGAAGAAGAACATATATTAAGGTAATCAATAAATATCATTTCTGGCACAAAGTTCTTCTTGAGTTTAAGCTCATTTAACAGTGCTCTAAAATGGCCTGTATGAGCAGAACCAGTGGGATATTCTTTGATAATGAGCTTGCCGTTTGTTCTAGATGCGAGCTTATCTACCTTCGAAGTTAGCATCTCTTTAGTGATATGCTGTAGCTGGTCAAGAGGGATATTTAGCAGATTGGCATCAATCCGTTCTGCAATACGTTCTTCTGCCATTTCCATAGTTATGTATAATACGTTTTTACCTTGAGTTAAAACATTACCTGCCATGTGGCACATAAACAATGATTTACCTACACCTGTACCAGCAAGAGCAATGTTAAGAGTTTTGTTAGGTAATCCGCCTTTTGTGATTTGATTAAAGTATTCTAAATCAAAAGGAATACGCTCTTCATCTTCATGATAAAAATCATATCGTTTTTCAACATCTTCAATATAGTCGTGACCTACTGAAGGATCAAAGGTTACTGCTAAAGCTTTTGTTAGGAGATCTGGCATAGCATTCTTAGTAAGAGACTTATGCTTCCCATCAATAATACTTATTGATTCCATGACAGCATTATGAATAGCCCTATCTTGACACCATTTTTCAGTAGTGCTCATAAGCCATTCTTGATCAGCATTATCCTTTTCAAACAGCACTGGAATAATCTCCATGGCTGCACCATACATATCTTGATTAAACCTATCAGATCCATCGACTTCAATCTTAAGAGAATCTTTAGTCGGCAGTGTATTGAATTTTGCTACATATGCTGCAGCTTCTTTAAAAAGAAGATTGTAAACTCCTTGAAAATAATCTGGCTGAATAAACGGTAGAACCTTACGCATATAAGATTCGTTATTCAACACATTTCGTAATATTACTTGTTCTACGTTACTCATTTTGCCCCATCGCGCTAGCCTGTTCTAATACATCATATAGTATACTGCCTACGTTCTTTTGTAAACCAATATCTTCATCAGGAACTAAATCTTCTATAGGTGAGGAGATTACTTCAAAATTAAAGCTTAAAGACTCATCTCCTTCATTTACTGCTAAAGCTCCGAACTGAAACACAGTCTCTATATAATCTCCTGTTTTTATTCTTATATTCCAGTTATCTTGACCCTCAACTGGAATAAATTCATAATCAGTGTTTTCTTTCATTATGCTTCTTCCACAATCTTATCCATATCTACTAGAGATTGATGACCAATACTGTATTGTTTTTTCAAGAAGTCTTTAAAATCTGTATTAGCAAAGATTGGACTCCAGAAGGATTCATCAAGAGTGTCAGCGTGCCGAACCTTATGTCCAATTTCTCCAGTACTTTGATCAACCGCAGCATACCAGCCATTGGAAGGCTTAGTGACATAATTACCAGCAAGAGCACAATCGAGCAAGCCAGAGTACTTACGGACACCACCATCCCAAGAGACAGTGATAGGAATTTTAGATTTTTCTTTAACATAACGGCTTTTCTCCACGTTAATTACGAAATGATAACCTTGTATTTCTGTACCCTTTTTATCTTGTTGACGACCTAAGATCCAAATATTATCTGCAGAATAATAAATTCCGGTGCCACCACCTACAATGGCTTTTGGAAACAAGCCAATTTCCATATACGTATGGTTAACAGCAATCAGAGGAATATTCTTCATTGTAAGATAAGGTGTCGACATACGAAATAAACCTTTTAAAGCTTTCGCACGTGACATATCTGCTACTGATTTTTCATTGATTGCATCATCTAGCTCTTTCTTAGAAGCTAAGTTACCAATAGAATCAATTACAACAATTACTTTGTCATCTCTCGAAATTTCTTCTAATTGAGAAATAAGATCAAATTTAAGCTCTTCTACATTTGTAATTGGTGTATGTAAAATGCGGGTTGTATCAATATCAAACTGCTCGAAATAAGCTTGAGGAGAACCAAACTCTGAATCATAAAATAGCATAACAGCTTCTGGGTGCTTTTTCAGATACGATGCTGCCATCAGTAAAGCAAACGATGTTTTAAAATGTTTTGAAGGCCCAGCCAGTACTGTAAGTCCAGGTGCCAGTCCTCCATCGACAGAACCTGAAAGTGCTACGTTAATCATAGGTACATCAGTTGGTGTCATATCTACTTCTGTAAAGAATTTTGAGTCCGCAAGAACTTCAGAAGTTTTGATTTTACTGTTTTTCTTCAGTTTGTCCATAATCGACATGTTGTTCTATTTCCCTTTGGTCTAATTCATATTGAGATCTGTATTCATTATTAATTCTAACACATTCTCCTAGTAATGTAAACCCTTTATCTAAATTAAATAACGCGCTTGTATCCTTTGGAAAGCAAGCTCCTCCGTATCCTCGCTTATTATCAAGCCCAGGAACTGCAGAATGAGATCTACCTATTCTACTATCCGATGTTATAGCATTCACTATCTTATTATAAGCTGCTTCGTTATTTTCTACTACATCATATAGCTGATTAAAAAACAGAACTTTCATAGCTAAGAAAGAGTTAATTCCATATTTTACAAAACTAGCGTCTACCGCAGACATTCGATGTACTGGACAAGGTCTACAAAGGCTATATTCTTTATAGTAGAATTCTAGGTTGTCGATAAATCCGTCGTTTCCGCCAAAGATATGCTTATCAGGATTTATGAAATCATCTATAGCATTCTTTTCTGTTAAAAACTCTGGGTTATATACGATTCTAGTACCGCCCGAACCTACTACGAGTTTTTTAATTATATCAGGAGTTACCGTAGATTTGATAACAATTATTCCGGACATTCGTTCTTTTAGCTCTTTAACTGTATCTACCAGAATGGTGGAATCTATAGAACCGTCTTTATTCATAGGAGTTGGTACACAAACAAACGTTATATTTTCTTCTAGATTAACGTCCTTTAAACTGTTATAGCAGGTTTTACCGTATTTAGGATCAACAATTTGCATTCTTACTTTAGGAGTTCTAAATCCATACTCTACAGCTCTACCCACAAAACCATAGCCAACTATAGTTATTTTCATGTAAGACCTCCAATGTCTTTTTTAAGTTCTTCTCCATACACTCTATCGCGTAAATCGCTAGTGGAGAATCTATGGTCTCTTTTATTAAAATAAATTTCTATTCCTCGGGCAGAGCAAGTAGCTCTTCCAGTAAATTTTCCGTCTTTATATTCTTGACCTATAATTCTAACATCTATATCAAACATTTTTAAAATATCTTCTATGTCTGTTTCGGTCTCATAGGGTATAATTTCATTTACATATTTTACAGCTTGTAGTTGCATCCATCTTTCTACTAGTGTTTGAACTGGTGTGTTTTTTTCAGATCTTTCCGCGGCAGGATTTACTTGTAAACCACAGATTAGATAATCACATTGATTTTTTGCTTCTCTTAGCATAGCGATATGACCTGCGTGTAACAAATCAAAAGTGCTAAATGTTATTCCTATAGCCATAGCTCTTTTAAGACCTTCCATGTTGCTTGCCAATTAGTCAATTGATATTTCCTCATCTTCTTCAAACTGAACAAACAATTTTAGTGTTCTCATATCGTCTTGAAGCTGTACTTTCACCTCACCTACTCGGTTTTTAGTGTATGAGCGACCATTGTTATCAATAACTTCTACTCTATTTACATCTAAAAACAGCTTATCAAGTACCATCATGCTCAATCTCATCTTGGTGAAATCCAACACTTTCTCGTTCAATATCGTTATGATTAAACTCGGCCCAATATAGTTCATATGCTATACCATCTTCAACACACTCAAATTGATGATAAAGACCAGGTTTAACTTTATGATAATCGCCTTCTTCTAGAATAGTAACATCAACTAAATCGTAGTCGCGTTGCCATGTACGAATAAGCATTCTGCCTGACTCTACATAGAACCCATTCCACTTGTAGCGGTGCAAATGCTTCGAGCATACACCGCCTTCAAACATTTCAATACGGTGAAACTCTAAAGCGCCATTTGCTTCAATCAGTTCTGTCGTACCCCATACTTTTCCAGCTTTCATTTTTCATTCCACTTCTTTGCATCTTCTGGTGTGTTGATTTCTACTCCGTTAAACTCACATGGAAATACACCGATATCCCATCCATTTTTTAACCAGCGGAGTTGTTCTAGTTCTTCAATACGCTCTTCACGTGTGCCTGTCAAACCAGGATACATTTCTAACGCATTCCTCTTGTATCCATAAATTCCCAAGTGCCAATCACCATACCCAGTCATGCCTCTACCAAACCATAAACACTTATCTGCAGCTCTTACTAGTTTAACTGTATTAGGATCATTCTGTTGTTCCTCTGGCATCATAGCACACATAGTAGTAACAGGATAGTTTTTTAAATGCCAAATCGTCTTTTCGATCATTTCCTCTGTCACATCAGGCATATCACCTTGAACATTAATATACTGGTCATACTTACGAATTAGATTTATTGCGCCAGCACATCTTTCAGTTCCATTTTGGTAATCAGTATTATCTATCCTACAATCATTATCATTAAATAGATGCGCAATAGACATATCGTCTGTTAGTACATATGTGTCGTAGCCAGTTGCTACACACTTATCATATACTCGTTTAACCATAGGAACACCATCTAAAAGTGTTAGTGGCTTACCAGGAAAACGTGTGCTGCCGTATCTAGCCGGTATAAGAATAGCGGTGGATGTCATCTACGGTCCTTTCAAAATCTTCTAGTTTTAACATATTAGGACCATCGCTTGGTGCTAGATCAGGTTCAGGATGGACTTCCAAGAAAAAAGATTTAATCCCAAGAGCAGCCCCGCTACGAGCCAGCCCAGGCACGTAATCCCTATTACCGCCTGAACTATTACCCTGTCCTCCGGGTTTTTGGGCAGAGTGCGTACAATCGAAAACAATATCATGTTTAAAATTGTCGAGCATATACATAAGCCCAGTATAGTCAACGACAAGAGTGTTATAGCCAAAACTAGTTCCTCGCTCAGTTATCCAAACGTCTTTAGCGCCTTCAGTCTTACTTATCACTCCTTTCATATCCCAAGGGGCCATGAACTGACCTTTTTTTATATTTACTATCTTGTCTGTGGCACAGGCTGCTTGGATTAAATCAGTCTGCCTGCACAAAAATGCAGGTATCTGATAGACATCAACAGCATCTTTAAACTGTCGTTCAATGCGCCTAACTTGTACGTGGTCGTGCACATCAGTAAGTGTCTTTATACCTAACTCTGTTTTTATTGCAAGAAAGTCAGTAAGTGTTGCTTCTAGGCCCATGCCACGTTTGCCTTGCATACTTGAGCGGTTTGCTTTATCGAAACTTGCTTTGAAATAATACTCAAAGCCGTACTTATCGCACACTCGTTTACACTCTCGTGCAATATCTGCTGACTCAGCTAACGACTCATGTTGACAAGGTCCTGCTATAATTCTCACCCTTCAAATCCTTTATGATTGCGGACAATAAATTCAGTTTCTTCAGGAGTCAATTGAGTAATACGCTTATGCGCAGCATTCAATTGTTCTTGTAACTCTCTCACGTTCTGTTGAAGAATCTCGATTGTATTTGACTGTGATACAATTATCTTGCGGTTCTTTTCGGCTTCCATTTCATCTGGTAACACTATTGTATAACTCCATTTTTATATGCGTATTCAAGCGCATTATTAGCTTCGGTATCTAATGGCCTATTTTCGTATATATTAGCAGTATCTTTATCAAGCTGTCTTACTAGATCAACTATCTGGCTTGCAGTAATAGGATATTGCTTTTCAATAGCGTTTCCAGCAATAGAGATCATCATCTTATAAATCATTCTATATCTTCCAGTGCCATCAATGTTAGCGATGCTCATATACTCACGTAGAAGGGTTTTATTTACAAACGGGCAATCGCTATAGCTTGACCACACATAACTAGTATTATCTAGTTTAGATTTTCTGTAATCAATAATTTGTTCTTTCCAAGCATCTGGTAATCTGTCTAAAAAGTCTTTACTATTTTGTTTTTCGCTGTATTCCCATTTAGCCATAAGCGCTGATGGATCTATATCTACTCCATCGTCATTAGAGAATATGAAGTTATTAGCTTTATTGTAAGCTGCAGGCACATAATACATACGAGATAGGTCTTTAGTCTGTTTATCTCCAAGAGAATTAATCTCTGAGTTTAGAGCAAACCAAAAGTGTTTAATTCTATCCGCTTCAAGCCTTTCTGTAAGAGGAAATACAATACGAAACTTAGGTAGAGTATCATTGCTGCTAGCAGTAGAATAAACTATAAATCTATAGTTTCCAAATTTACCTATAAGATCACTCTCTAAGTCTCCTTGTGGCTCATAGTCGTCAACATCTACAGCAGCCCAACCTCCCCAATCTAGAACATTTTTATTAGCGCGTGTGGTATTCTTAACATAAGAAGAAGGAGAGATTAGCTCAGCATCTAGCTTATCATTTAATGGCCGTTCGGATAACTTGTATAGAAACTTCTTAAACTTATCCCATGAGTCAAAGTCTAGACGCCTATGAGTTTTATTATCATATCTATTTTTAAAAACAGTAAGAGAGTACATTACATAAAAAATTCTTCTAAGGTTGCAACAGGTTCAGGTTTCCAATCGACCGCATCTAGAATAGGTAGAAGAGGGTCAATGAATGTCTTCTGAAACATTATACCATAGTCTACATACTTATGTAAACCAATTTCTTTTGGTAAAACGCCTGGAAACGAAATAACATTTTCTTTTATAGGGTTAGGGAGTTTAAGATACAAAAACTTGATCTTTTCTCCAGTTTTAACTAACTCATATCTTTTATCTAGCTTATAGTCTTTGACAGTTTTATTGTACAAAATAGAACCTCGTACATGGATAGGAGTACCTTTAGCATATATGGTACGCCTATCTTTCCACTTGTCAAGTTGAGTTACGCCACGAGGAAACGCTACCTTTTCAGGATCTAAAGAGCTAAACTCGTTTTTAAAGTCAGATATAAATTTCTGTGTAGTTCTTTCGTCACTATTTATAATTACCTTAAATATTTCTTTAAACTTATCGCGTACAACCTCAGGAGTAGAAGACTTAATAGCTTCGATACCCATCATCTTAAGTTTAGGCTCAGCAAACTGCACGCCTTCAGAATTGTGTACATTTAGAATATACCTTTTCTTAGCCGTCCAGATGCCACGATCTGCAATAACTTCACGAGCCATTTCCATACGAGGTATATAGCCATTCATAACAAAGAAGAACTGGTCGTAGGATTTTGCCATGACTGGTTCAAAATGGTCTTTACATATTTTGTCTAAGAATTTGACAGGATCTTTTGGTTCGAACTTCTTAACAAGGGGACCCATATTGACATAGATTGAATCAGTATCAATAGCGACTATATAATCCTTATTTGCTTGTGTGATATCGTTCATAGCTTTGTTCATACACTGCTCAGCCCACTTGATAACAGTCTGGCCAGTAAGTGTAACAGATTCTGCTAGAGCGTTATCGAAGTACTTAAAGTACTTGTTAGCAAGAGCGCCATATAAAGAGTTAAGTAAGATTTTAATAGCCATCTGGTTATTTTCAAGCTGATTGATCTTAGACTCTAGTTTTTTATCTTTAGTTTTTTCATATTCAGATTGAGTGGCAAGCATTTCTTTTTTAATAGTGCTTCTTTCTGCATAATAATCTACAATCAACTCTGGAATAATACCTTGTTTAGAGCGCTCAAACGGTACACCAGAAGCACACACGGCATACTTGTCGTCTATAGTTGTAGATCTATCATGCTTGGAAAGATAGTAATCAACTCCTTGTGGGAACCGAATAGTGTGATCTCTACATATAGTTTCTGGTGATATATTATGTTGAACAATTATATTAGGATATAGAGAGTTAAGGTCGAATGATACAACCCAGTCATGAGATCCGACATGAGGATCTTTTACGTAACCACCAGCAATTGCATGCGACTTACCTTTTTCTCTGGCTTCAGAACCAGGCTTTGCTACTGAAGTTTCTGTAGCACCAACTATTGCATATGGTACCTTTTGAATTTGTTTGGCTGGACATACCACATTGTTATTAAGTAGTCTGCGATAAATGATAGACTCCCATATGCCAACAACACCAAATGTATCGCTCACGTTTACACCACCACGATATGCCATAGTTAAGGCAAGAGAGATAAGACCCATCTTTTGGTCAATGCGATCTACGAGTTGAACATCTTTAATGTTATAGTCAATAAACTTTTGATGATCTTCTTTATATAGAGTATAAAGATTACCATGCTCTTCGTACGATAACTTCTTTTCACCAAGGACTGTATAAGCAATGTGGTCAAGCTTAAAGGATTCTTGATTGCCGTATGAGTAACCAAACTTTTTAAATAGTTCAAGGTAATCTGCCTGCTGAATACCTACTAACTCAAAGGCCAAAAGCTCACGATTTAGAGATTTAACAGTGCGTTCATTTACTGAACCCCAAGGTGAGAGTCTTTTCATAGCAGCTTCGGAGCCAAGCATAGAAATGCGGTTTACTATATAAGGGATATCAAAGAAGCGTGAATTCCAACCAGTAATAACATCTGGATAGTTTTTAGTCCAATATCCTAAAAATTTGGCAAGCAGATCTTCTTCTGAATTGCAATGATGGTATTGAATTAAATCTCCATGCATATCAATTTCGGTTTTAGAAGAGTCATAAGTATCTAAACCCCACACTTGGTAAACAGAAGACTTACTTGACTTAAGTGCTATAGAAATAATAGGGTATGCAGCTTCTTCAGGTGTAGGAAATCCATTATCAGATGCAACCTCGATATCAAAGTTAACGACATTCACATCGCTAATGTTAAATTTTATATCTTTTGGAAACTTGTCAGTAATAAATTGGTGAATATAATTGGTGGTGCCATGTACAGCAAAATTAGGTACGCCTTCATATTTTTCTGCGAATTCCTTTGCCTCGCGCATAGAATCAAATTGTATGGGTTGTAATGGTTTACCAAATAAAGAATGGTATCTAGAATCTTCTCTGGATTCCATATACAATGTAGGTTTAAATTTGTATTTTTGAGATATTGCTGCTCCGCTATCGTTATAGCCTCGGTACAATATTGAATTACCGTATCTGTTTACGGATGTATAAAAAGCCATGGGTTCTCCTATCAACAATACCATTCTAACACGAAAAAGGGGAGTTGTAAACCCCCCTTTTTAAAAATCTTTACTTTAGCTGTTATATCTTGGCTATCATGAAGATCTGGTCCGATAGTACGAACGATATATCTCGGTCAGCTCTTGTTGATCAGTAGATTCTTGTACAATATAATCTTCTTTATCTACTCTATGACCGTCTGCAATAGACATAGCGTCTTCTAAACGCGATGCTATAGCCAATATCTCTCCATCTTTTTTTCTGACTATATGCACTATTCTAAACCTATACAGGGAATAAGAATAGACTGCTTGCAGTTATCTGGATAAGCAATGGCTGAGCCGAGTATAGGCAGACCTACCATACCAATGATAATAATTAAAAAGGCCCAACCTAGACCTTTTGTGGTGCAATAGTTTGTTTGCTCACTCATATTAACGCTCCGCCAGTACTATAGTACTTTGAGAATCATGATAGTCCCCGCTTTCATAGTAGTCTCGGAATGCCATTTCCTTTATCATCGTACCATCTTTTACACGATACGTTACGATTTCCCTGCGAACAACATTCTTGATGTCTGCATCAAATGCAGATTTAAAAGGTCCTTCATCACTCATTTTTATAAAGTCTCCAGCACTAGTAAATTTCAAGTCTTGCATATCATTATTCATGTTCGCCGCCATCACCTCTGCCGCTATAGCTACCAAATACATTTGGTTTACGATTAGCAGTTTCAAATGTTGCTACCGTAATAGCAACAGCGCCCAATAGCAATGTATGTAACATCATACTGAATACTCCAGCCCACATGCTTCCTACAATAATTGCGAATACGATACACCACATCCATGCAAGAACTTGCATAATCATGTGGCGAGTGCTAAAATCTGGAATATTGCTTAAAGGATTTTTTTCATGGTCCATTACTACATTCCAGCAGTTAATAACAAAAGCTCTCATTATTTTTTATCCGATACAAAAGAATACATTTCCTTTGCTTTTTCTTGAAGTTCTTCCATAGTATACATTGCTGGGACTTCTTCAATAGTTTTCTTACCAGCTTCTACCATTTGGGCAAACAAAGCTGTATTTAATTCTACTTGTTTATCCATGTAGTCTTTTGCCATAGCAAGAATGTCTGCACGGATTTCGAATGGATTTTTATTAGTCATAATAGACTCCTATATGTTGTGTGTGTGACTAAGAGGGCGATCTCCCGCCCTCTAGCTTTTTAAAGCATTCTCATTATAATGAGGTATTTATAATACATTCGCTTGACTGACTATATGTATCGAATACTGCATAAAATCCTATCAGTATGCAAACAACAGTTAGTGTCGACATTACTATAAAAGAAGCTAGTCCAAGCTTCTCTACCAACTCTGATGCTACCATTATACGGCAAACATTAATAGAAGTGAAATAAGAAATGCAAAGATTCCTAATGCTTCTGCAAATGCTATACCGACAAACATCGTTGAATTGTCAGCTTTTTTAGGCATGTGCTTTAATACACTACCTACTACCATCGAAACTCCAATAGCCGCTCCGCCCATTGCAAAAGTTGCTAGGCCAGCGCCTATATATGCGCCCATTGTTGCAATATCACCGGTCATCGTGTAATTCCCGTATTTGCATCATACAACGTTTGGCTTCCTCGGTGTAACCCATTCTTGCGAGTTCCGCAGCCGCTCTCGAGTATCCCACCGTCTGGGTGAAACGATCTAGAGAAGACCACAAACCCGACAATGGCGAGAAGACATAGTTTGCTACTAAAGTCGTCATTAGACCCATCCTCGCAAATTTTTGTTTGCTTTGACGTGTGATATTGACGATTTTAATCGAGCAACATCATAGATGTCACCTCGACATAGACCAATGTCTGCTAAGTCATAGTCAGATAGGTTGCCTAAAGCTTTTTCAGTTTCACGAATTGCTTTACGTTCAATCCGATTATTGTAAACACTTTTCAGCGTTTCAATGATTAGTTCAAGTGCTTTCGTTGAGTAGCTGTGCGCTACTAGTATTGCTTGTGTCATTTTGTTTCCTCGTTTGACCAATATTGATTTTACGAGGACGCATTTCTTCTGGAATGACATACTGCAATTCAATTGCCAGAATACCATCCTGAATATCTGCTCCGTTTACATTTACATGTTCGGACAGCCTAAAGGTTCGTTTAAATTTCTTTGTCGAAATGCCACGATGGATAAACTCTCTACCTTTAGAGACGTGCTCTCCCTTTACTGTTAAAGTCCTGTCTTTGACTTCAATATTAATTTCATCCTTTGAAAACCCCGCAATAGCAAGTTCAATCAGATAATCAGATTCTGATGTCTTAATAATGTTATGTGGGGGATAGTGGTCTTGAGCATGTTTTGCAGTGAACTCTAGTTCATTAAACAAATGGTCAAAACCAACAAAAGATGAACGCGGGAAAAGTGTTTGTAAGCCTGTCATTGTTATCTCCTTTTGAGCAAGCAAGATTAAAAATGGACCCAGTTAACTGGCATCCGTAGTTATTTATATATCTATTATATAATACTTTTATGCAAAATGTACATAGCCAATATGTATTTTTTACACTTCTAAGTCAATTAATTGACCCTGTGGAATTGGGCTCGGATCTACCGAGCCACTGCCGTTATATCGGAGAGCAGCTTGCTCTCTTAGAGTTTGAATTTCTTCAGCTCTGGCTATAACTTCTTTGCGGCTGTTAATTCTAATTTCAGCCCGCGTGGCTGCTTCAACCACGCGGAGCCTTTCTTTTTTTAGATGCGCATCAATGTTTTCTGAATTCGGATATACTGGCACGTATGGTACAAATTTAGAATTTGATACTGCGCTTGTCATTGAGACCTATTTCCTATATTATATTTAGGACAAAGCTCCCAGTTATTCTTTTCTTTAAATGGGATTATTTTAATAAGCCTTAAAGGAGCACAATCTAGTTCTCTCTTTGTTTCGAACTCAATTAATCCCCAATCACTTAGTAGTTGTGCAATCGTATTACGTCTTTGTATATCGCTTTTTTCTAAATTAGCTTTCTTACCGTCAAGCAAAAATAGCTCTTTAAAATGTACTATGAAGTATCTACCTTGCTTATGTAATATATGACATGATTGAAATAGTTTCTTATCTTTACGTGAAGCCACTCCAATACGAGTAAGTGTTTCTCTCACCTTTAAGAAATCATCTGGTTCGTTTAAATGGATCTCGAACATATCAGTCGGGCTCCATTCTATTAAATTACTTTCTTCCACCTTTGCTCACCTTCTTTTTTATTACAGTTATCTGCTCTGGTGATAGGAGAGGTAAAACTTGTCTAGCTTTTTCATTGCTGTATGCATAGTACTCTTTAACCGCTTCAATATCACTGTGTGTTTCAGGTTTTATCCATTTAGAAAAACGCTTGCGTTTTCTGATTGTATTTATAAGAAAGTGATATTGCAGTTTTTTGTCGATATGGTGGTATTGGTTTACCACATTAGCCAGACCAACAGTGTCATTAAAATAAGAAAGACTACGATTAACAATATAAGAGTTGTATCCTCGCTCATCTATATCGTCCTCCATTATGTCTTTTTTTGTAAAGTTAATACTATTTAAATAATCAAACGGGTTCATAAGGATCCTTCAATACCGCTATCTTGCCAAGGCCAGACAGAAGCTTTTTCTTCATCAATAAGAGTTTTTAGTTCTTCAGCTGTATAATCACGCGTGTTGGGCTTCTTATTAATATGTGTAGACCCGACATATAGCTGAGGCACAGTTTTATGGCCTTCGTAATACAAAAATTCTTTTGCTGCTGGTCTTTCTTTTATATCGTATGTTTCGTACTCGACTCCAGCTTCATTCAGCATTTCTTTCATAATATCGCAGTACGGACACATAGGTTGTGTGTATAAAAATACTTTCATTTATTTTCCTAACCTACTAAGCTAATAATAAAATTATGAAGAGCTTTAAACAGTACTGCGTTATCATATATTAACAACCATAATATAACTATTCCAACAGCAAGTCTCATTTAAAATTAACCTGAGCCATAATTTCTGTTAGGCATGCTACAATATTTAATTCGTGATCAGCGACAAAAGCATCTTTATATTGGTAGTCTGCAAGTATTAGCACAAGCTGAGGAATACTTTGCGTTTGTACTGTTTCTTGCATATTGTCATACAGACCTCTAAATATAGAAGAAGTATCAATATCCATATGATTTACTACCCACTTACGCATACTTTTAAAATCTTTACCTTTTAAGTACTGCGTAAGATCGTTAAAGTTCCCAGTGTTTGACTCAGTATCACTCATAATATTAGATCCGCCGATAGACAGGCGCTGACACTCATTTAAAACTCTACGCCAGTCGGGCGCGTGCTTCATAATAAGTTTTACCAGACCAGGAACCTGATAATCAACTGACTCCTGATCTAAAATATATATAAGATTTTTAAGGAATGATTCGCATAACTGAGCTAAATCTTTTTTAGAAGTATTGAATTCATATACTCCACAACGTGAGTGTAGAGGCTCAATAATTCTATTCTTGAAGTTACAAGTTAAGATAAACCGGCAGTTGTTTGAGAACTCTTCAATGAATCCTCGAAGAGCTGGTTGAGTAGATTGTGGGTTAAGATAATCTGCTTCGTCAAGAATACATACTTTGTATCCGCCCGATAAAGAAACCGTGGATGCAAATTGCTTTATTTTCCCTCTGAGAGTGTCGATGTTACCTTCTTCAGACCCGTTAATAAGAATATAATCTAGGCCTAGTTCATTGCATAAGGCTTTGGCTACTGTGGTTTTACCTAAACCTGCAGAGCCGGTGAACAACATGTTAGGAAGTTCACCGGTCTCTACAATACTCTGAAACGTTTTCATAAGAGAAGGAGGGAGGATTGTTTCAGAGATTTTAGTTGGACGATATTTTTCACACCAAAGAAATTGATCTTTGTTCATAATATAATAATACCTTTTTATTCAGACTCAGCTGCCTGATCTTGTTGGAATGTTTCACACATCTGGATCATTTGTACACCTTGATCTCGTAACTGACCGAGTGTAGATAGTTCTTCACCCTTTACAGCTCCACGCTGTACCATTGTATCAATTACTGCAATAGTTGAACGACAGATACGATTTGCTAGATCGTATGTCGGTGCATGACTTTCATGCGCTAGTTTTACTTTATCTTCTTTAGACATCATTGTTCTCCATATGTAGATGTTTTTTCGAGAGCAACCCAATAAGTAACATTGGTATTTTGCCCTTTAAATTCTGATATTAGTTTGGATGATACTCTTACATCATATGTATCGGTAATCATTTTTAAGTTAGCTATATTTAAAATAAATCTAAAGTCTTCTTCTTTATAACCTCCATCAACTTCAATTGAGTATTCATTGGCTGTAGCGTTTTCTGGGTCGAATACGGACAGTTTGATGGCTCCACTAGATGGTTCAATACAGAACTGACTAGTTCCAAGAGCAGCTGAAGCTCTTTTTAAGGAGTTAAGCGTATTTTCATCTAGGGTAAACCATACATCTTCATCGGGCATGTTAATAGGCTTAGTGGGCTGAGTTAGCATCTCAATATCTGCGTAGTAGTACCTTAGGTTTTCTCTGCCGCTTTGGCTTTTAATGACCATATGATTTTCTTCAAACTTGACATTTGGGTTATCAACCAATCCTAACACATTTAGAAACTCTTGTAAATCATAAATTCCTATACAGTTTTCAAATGTTTCGGGTAACTCCGCTTTGGCTAGAATGTTTTTGGCCGGAGATATAGTCATTAAGCTATTTCCGGGTTTGATTACTATATTACTATTGATTGCAGCGAAGTTCTTAAGAACGCTGACGGTATTTCCACTTATTTCCATAATTAATTACCTTTAATTTTACTAAAATTCTTTTCTTTGTAGACTTCGATCTTATTATCAAATCTACTGTCTAACATTTCACCCTTATGGGATATCACAAAGACATTGGTATCATCACCAAGTGTCTGAATAATTTTCATTAGGTTATCTACTCCTTCATAGTCAAGGGACGAGTCGAATGTCTCATCCAGCATCAACAAGTTAGTTGATACGCTGTTTTTCATTTTAGCTATTTGGCGCCAAGTAAATAGTAAGGCCAAATCAATACGCTGCTTTTCACCTTCAGAAAAGGAATCATAAGAGAAATTATCTCTATGACGTGATCTAATTGTCTCGGAAAATGCTTCGTCTAAATAGAATGAAACGAAGAAGTCAAGCACCTGCAAGTACTTGTTTACGAGGTTATTTATAACAGGCAGATACTGCTTTATGATTTTTGTTTTGATGCCAGTATCTTTTAGCATCTCTAGTATAACAGTATTATAACTCAAACTTTCATTAATGTACAATCTTTTTTCAAACAAATCATCTTTTAATTTTTTAAGAGATTCTAAGTCGCTGCGAGATTTACTTAGATCTCCGCTAGATCCACGTATTTGTTCAATAGAACTGCTAATAGTTGTAATCTGTTCCTGTAGACGCCCTATCGATTTGTTATTAGAAGTAATAGTAGAAGTTTTATCTCTGATTTGGTTTGCAGTATCAGTAAGTTTCTCAATGTTTGACTCTACTGTAACTGATCTCTCGTTAACATCTTGCACAGCATTATTCAGTACAGAGGCTTTCTCTTTAGCGGTTGCTAACTTTACGGCTTTAACTTCTTGATCTATGTCTTGAGTACATGTGGGACACGTGTCATTCTCTTCATAAAACTTTGTTTCTTTGACTAATGTTTTAATCTTTTGGCTGAACTCGGCTTGGTAGTGTAACAAACTTTGCCTTTTATCATGATTTTCTTTAAGACTTTCTTGCAGGCCAACAGACCTTTCCTCGATCTCAGCTGATAATGAAACATTTTCACGTTGAAAGGAATTAATTTCTTCCTGTGCATCGCTGATGTTTGATTCTTTTTGATTGATTTGCTCAACTGATAAAGCCTCTACTTCTTTGATATACCGGTTTTGAAGATCGATCTTTTCTTTATTGAGATCTGCATCATAGTCAATAACTTTAAGATCATCTTTTAGTACACTATTTTTTTCTTTAAGTATTTGGTTCATTTTTGAAAAGACATTAATGTCCAGAAGATCCTCAATAACATCACGCCTATGCTGTGCAGGGAGCTGCATGAAAGGAATGAAGGAGGAAGATCCAAGCACAACAATTTGGTGAAACGACTTATGATTCAACTTAATGATGTTTTGTTCGAGGATCTTCTGGTACTCTTTGGCATGAGATGACTGGTTAATCATCGTGCCGTCTTTCCATATTTCAAACTTATTTGGTTTAATACCGCGTACAACTTTGTAGGCCGAGCCTGATACGGCAAACTCAATAGCTACTACGCAATCTTTATTATTAATTGTATTAACTAATTGAGGTTTACTAATATTTCGGTGCGCTTTACCGAATAATGCAAACGATAACGCGTCTAACATTGTAGATTTACCAGAACCATTATCTCCAACTATTAAGTTAGATTTATGCTTGGTAAAGTTAATACTGCTATATGAATTTCCAGTTGATAGGAAATTTTTCCACTTTAGGTTTTCAAATATAATCATGCTATTTCTAAGGTTTGTGCCTCAATCATAAGATCATGCATTTCTTTTTTAATGCGATCTTTATCCAACTCAGTCTCTACATTATCAACGTAAGAATTAAGCAACGTACTCGTATCATCCATCGAGATATTATCATCCTCGACATTTTGACCTATGAACTCTGAAAAATTCTCTTGTATTTTTAGTTCGTGTATATTCTTATTCTGTATTCTATCAACAAATCGGTCAAATGTAAACAGATCATTTTTATTTATTACAACTATTTTAACAAATTTATTATCGAGTGTGCTAGTATCATAATCGCCATAATTAGTGCTTCTGTCATCATAGATAATTTTATGATACAGTACATGAGGATTTTGTATAGCTTCCAGCTGCCTATTTTCTGTATTAAGTATGTGAAAGTATTTTTTATCGTGCGCATCATTCCAGAAAAACTCCATTTGAGAACCGAGATAGGTAATATTATTCTGAGAAGACTTAGTATGAAAATGTCCTGAAAGTACCGATTCAAACCTTTTAAAAATTTCAGGATCTAAACCATGCTCGTTCTTAATACCTTTTGCCATATCATATCCTGATATTTCAAAGTGACCTCCTAACCAATCGCACTTAGCATTGGCTATAAAGTCTAAAGAATCTTTCTCATTCGTGTTAGAGATCCACGGAACTAATCCTAACTTAAACCCATCATAATCCATAACTCGAGGCTCATGAATAATATTCACTTCATTCATGTAATGACCCAATAGCTCTTTTAAACTGTTTAAATCATTTGTATTTTTATAGTAAGTGTCATGATTACCACAGATAATATCCATAGTAATACCATTGTCTCTTAACGGTTTAAGAAAGTGATGGCGGTTACGGTTAAGAGCACGGAAGTTGATAAACTTCCGGTTATCGTAGTAATCACCAAGATGCACAATATGCTTAATATTATGTTCCAAAAGATAAGGAAAGAATACATCGCTATAAAATTTCTCTGCATTATCGAGAAATACGTCAGAGCTATTGCGGATACCACAATGAGTGTCATTAATTATGGCTATCTTCATCTAGTATAGACCTTTTCGGTGACCAACCAAGCCGATACAAGTAGTCAACATTTGCCTGCGTTTTAATTCTTTCACCTTTAGGATTTTCATCTCTAATTTCTCCTTCATAATTAAATATATTTTGAGCCATGTCTAAAACTCTAAATGCTTTTCCTGTACCAATATCTAAAACTGTTTCGTCTATCATAGACCAGTTAATAGATATCGTCCATATAGCAGCACATAAATCGTCAATGTGAATCCAGTCTCTATAATGCTGAGAGTTTATATAAGTTACTTCTTTCTTTTCTAGCTTTTTGTATAGCATATCATCTCGACCAGGCCACACGGTATGAAACCTCATACCCTTTGCGTTACTTGACTTAGTAGCTAGTAGCTCACACATTTTTTTAGTAGCAGCATATGGATTACCCCACCACTCATATGCGTTAGAAGATGAAGCATATAAAACCTTTTTACAGAATAAATCTCCAAACTTTAAAGCGTTTTCTGTACCTACAACATTATTCTCATAGTAGAATTCAGGTTCCTCGAACGAACGCCGTACGCCAGGAATAGCAGCAAGATGAATTAACATATCCCATTTATCACCGGTATATTTATTATATTTGTGCCATTCACTCCATTGTACTATATCTCCATCGAAATGTACAACAGTATTTCCTTTATTTTCTAAGAATTTAGATAGATTAGATCCTACACAACCTTCCCAACCAGTTAACAATATTTTCATACTAATTAGTTTCCCATAAATTTAGTAAGGTCTGAATCTACCATCACTTCTCTTTTCTTTCGAACTACTTTTTCTTTCTTAATAAATTTTTTAATCTTAGTATCTTTTTCTTTTATCTTATCCATTCGATCTTTTAGTTGATCTAGAAAAGTATTCAGTACGGCTGTAGAACCAACATCTTCATTTCCTCCATGTACATATTGATCGATACCAGACTGAGCAAGATAACGCATTTTTAATTCTTGTTGCTTTTTTTCTTTTTCGATTCTTCGAAGAAAGGCATACCAACTAATCTGAGTAAAATAAGCAAAAGCGTTTGGCTTGCCAGTTCGAGTAGCTGCATCAACATTATAGTTGTTAATAGCTTTTAGACAGTTTTCTACAGCATCCATAACCATTTCTTCACGATATGTATATCGAATAAAATTAGATTTATGCGACAAACCTTCAGCTATTTTTAGAAAGCATTGAGCTATATAATCTGGAACAAGAGGAAGCTCTAACTCCTTTGATTTTGATTCGCTTAGTTCTCTACAATAATCAACTACAGCTTGAGAAAACTCAGCGTTATTTACGTAGTGAATGCTTTTCTTTTTTGCCATAACAAAATCCTTCATGTAATGTTTATATTCTACTGCATTTTTCGTAGTATGTAAATAGCATATTTTTTTTATTTTTATGCGTTTTATGGTGTACAAACCCGCCCAGGTGTGTATAATAAATTAAGAGCTTTTTGGTGGGAGTAGTATACTAATGTAATTTATCTGGTTTTGGAAATGAAAGCACGTTATTGGTTAATTCATCTAACTCATCTTCGCCGATGTCATCTTCTCCTTGACCACTTAATAAAGCTTTTATCTTTAAAGCTACTTCTTCGTGAGTAAGATTTTCGTCTTCAAGACCTTCGTTTCCTAAAACGGCCTCTTTATAATACCCTAACATTTTGATGGAAGGGTTAGCTTCTGCTATTATACTAAAACCATTAAGTGATATAATTCCATCTGTATCATCTACCATAGTTAACCATGGCTTAAGAGTATAGTACCTATAACCTCTCATGTCGTCATCATGAGCTACAATTAAGAGAGACTTTCTTACAATAATATCTGAAGCGCCCATTTCTTCATCTGGCCATTCAACTACTTCGCAAACTATCTCTTCACCGGTACTAAGTTTAAATTGCTTAATGTCATACATTGATGTCTACCTTAATTATTTTATAGTTAAACTCTTCTTTTTCGTAAATCTTTACTCTCTCTGCTCCATGCATTAGAGTGTAGTTTTTCCTTCCTCTCCAGTGCAAATCATCTGTGATATCATATAGGGTTGTTTTTCTTCCATCGTCTGAGACTCTAAGACCACGGCCAATACTCTGCAGAACTTTGATTTGGGACTTGCTTGGTGAAGCGAATATGATATTATGCAGATTGCGAATGTTAATACCAGTGCTGAATGTTCCCAAGGAGGCGACGATGATTGCATCTTTCTGTTTCTCTACTATTTTTCTTATAGATTCTCGGTCCGCAGTATCAACTTCTCCTGAAACAAAAAACACCTTTCTATCCTCGCTTACTTTATTATTTATCATCTCATAGAGTGGCTTTCCATGAGCATCCACACGTAAAAATAAGACAAGAGTATTTCCCTTAGAGCTAACAGCCAAATTACGAATAAGGCGATTCCTAGCGTCATTTCTAATAATAAAGTCAATCTCATCTTGATAGGTTTGTTTTCCAAAGTTTTTCCTTATTTCTTCTGAGTAGTTTAGCAATAACACATTAATATCAAGAGGAGCTAAAGTTTCATTATCTTGTAAAGCCTTGGTAGTCGTAACTTGATATACTGGCCCAAACAATCCTTCAAGGACAAGCTTATGTGTTTGTGTACCATCTAAAGTTCCCGTTGTACCAAACCGGTATTTTGCTTCAGTGGCTTTATTCATAATCGATGATAGCGACTTTGATTTAAATCCGTGACACTCATCACCTATAACCATACCAAACTGTTCAAACCATTTCTTAGGGTATTTATATATGCTTTGCCATGTAGATATTATAACTGCTTTATCTGTAACTTTGTCTTTACCCGAATAAATACGATGCATCATTTCTTTAGTACCTCCATAATCAATGAAGTCTTGATGCATCTGTTCAACTAAAGATGTAGTTGGAACAATGATAAGCACTCTTCCACCTCTGGGGTCGTTAAACCCGTTTGATAAATAGTGCAACCAGTACTTAACTAACAAATAAATTATAAATGATTTACCACTACCAGTTGGAGATAATAATATTGCTCGAGTTCTTTTTAGGGCTGTTTCAAGCGCATCGTATTGATAATCTCGAGGTTGAAATGGAAGTGTTGCGTCAGCTAGTAGATCAGGTAGTTGTTGAAGAGGTTGTGGATCATAATGAGGAAAACCATAAGAAGATTCTTCAGTGTCAACAGCATATGATCTCTGAGATGCAAACTCTAACAAATACGCATATAGCCCAGCATTTAGCTCACCGTTCATGCGATTAAATAACCTAATTTTACCGTCCCATATCTTGTTTTTATAGGCAGGCATAAATTTATAGCCTGGTACAAAAAATGAAAAGTAGTCGGATAATTCTGCGGCATGCCCTGCTTCGCAATCAACATACAGCATGCTATAATCTTTTAATCTTACAGTAAAGTCAGCCATTCTCTTTTAATTCTTTATATTTTTGTCTCACATCAATAAACTGTGATAGGTAGTCATGAGTTTTTATCTTAAACACCTGAGGAGCATCATGGTCAACCGCTACAAGGATTACACCTTGTTTTATAGGAACCCCGGTTATCTCATAAAATGCTGCAGCATAGAACGATGCTTGTATAAAATAGTTAGTAATCCATTCTTTTTTCTTTGGTTTTCTAGCTGTCTTAAAGTCTACGATAGAAAGCTCGCCGTCGAATTCTGCAATACAGTCTACTTGGCCAGCACATTTAAGTTTATCACTATATAAAAACTCTTCTTGAAACCATACGTTGTTTAATCTCGTATCAATAATGCTTTTGATATGACTAAACGTATATAGGTTGTTAGGCATCGCGCCCTTATCCCAATCACTAATGTTATCTATATAATCCTCAGCAAGCTTGTGTACAGCAGTACCTCTTGTTGCTGCTTGATGAGATATTTTATTAGCCTCTTCTTCGCCTACTCTTTTACGCCATTTCATAATACCGTCTTTACTTAGAATGCCAAGAACAGTTGTAATAGATGGATATGAATTACCTTCAGGTGTAAAATACTTACGACTCTTTTCAGTAGTTTTACGAGTCACTTTCGGTAGTATTACCCCATGATCAAAGTGTGTAAACATTATGTGCCAGCCTCAAATTGTTTCCATCTTATAATATTACCTATAGTCTGATGCCTCCAATTGAGATTAGTGATAATTTCTGTAAGAGTTTCAACTATAGTTTTCCAATACTGCACCTTTTCTTCGCTTTTTTGTATTTCTGGGTCACTGTCGTAATAGTAATCCATTTCACCTTTCATGATTTTTAAACCATCAAGTGGATCATAGTCCCAGCCCAACTGTCGTATTTGCTCTTCAGACATTTTACCGTTATACCAAAGCCATTTGTGCTTGAGCAAGGTTTTTTGTTTGAATTCTTCACGCTTCTTTGCAAGTTTAGCTTCTGCTAACCACTGTAGATATTTTGCGTGTAATTTTGGTGTATCTCGAGATGTCTCATCTAATTTATGATCATCTATTTTTGAGTCGACAGACCACTCATCTAATATAGCCTTTAAGTCCATAGTATCTCCATAATATATAGTGTTATTTATCTTAGTTCAAAGTATGAGAATCTAAACGATGCAGGATAAGTAATGTACTGCTGAGCGCCTGAGGTAGCCTCAAGTGACATATCACCTAGACTTACTGGCATGCAATCAATATAACGTATTTGCCTCGTTGAATTATTGTGGGAGCTTAGAATATTTACCGTGATATCCGCATAAGCCGGCGGCTTGCCTTCTATTTTATCTGTTGGATTTGTAGTATTATTTTCCACAAGCCTATGCATCCAATTATACATCTCTGTATAAGAATTTAGATTTTCATCTACTAAAATAATAGCTGTTAGCTCACTGAATGTAAGTTTGTCTCCAACAAATGGAACAGAACTAATCTTTCTAAATGGCTGTTCTACAGAATTCATATTTAAAGAAGGGTGTAAAATAGCTTGACAGAAGAATTGCAAATTCGCATAATGTTTTCTATCTATAACCATGCTAAATGCACTTGGCTGCAAGTAGTTAAGGCCGTTTAAACCAGAACTACTTATATCGTTACTAACACTAACATCAACGTTAGGATTTAAGGTCGCCATAACTATTCTCCATAACTTTATCCTATTTATACTACCACATTCTGAAGGTAATGTACACCTTTATTAAAACATAAAAAAAGGGCGCCGAAGCGCCCTTAGTTATTGGAGAGTTAAATCTCTCTCTTATGTAAGGATATTGTCTACGCGGAAGATTCTGTAGTACTGGTTTGTACGTGCAGTCGCAAGACCATCAGAACCATCTACGTATGGGTTTGAAGCCATGCCGTAACGTGTTTTGAACCCGATGCGTGGCTGGAAGTCATTCTCACCAACGGCACGGACCATAGTCAACGGTACATATGGGCAATAGAATACACCAGCGTCATATGGGTTAGTACCCTTATAGCCTACGTTGATATAATCAGTTGTTGCATATGGATCGATGTACACTCTCATGCGACCGTTCATAACACCAGCAAATGTGTTGCCTGTGTCATCTACGTTCAAGTTAGTTGAAAGCGCAGGTGAATAGTCCAACATGCCTGAAGCTGCAAGAGCAGAAGCAACATCTGAAGAACATACGATAAAGTTACCTTTACCTCTACGTGTTTCTTTTGCAATTACGTTTGCTTCACGATCAAGTTGTACACCAAGACCTTTGAACTTCTCAGCTGACCAACGACCATCTGCATCTGTTGACAAGTCAAAGATACCTTTAGTTGTTACGTTAGCTTGAAGTGCACCGACTTTAGCTTGTGAGTTAATTGTACGAACTACTTCGCGGTTGATTTCTGCAAGAATTTCTGTTGACAAGATATTCGCCAACTCTGATTCTGCGTCAAGACCATGAATTGCTTTCAAGTCTTGTGCAAGTTCCAGAGTATATTCTGCTTTCAACGCACGTGATTTAGCAGTCACAGTGGATTTTTCAATACTGAAACCCATTTCTGCGAATGCGCCACCAGTGTTACCCAGTGCTTCAGCATCTGCTGTATCATAACCAGCACCAGTACGTGGACCTGCAACTACTGAAGCTTCGTCAGCAATTGAAGAATCTGTATCAGCATCAGTTACGCCGGCCAAGCCAGATGGCGAACCGTTTGCAACGACATCTGAGTCTCCTGAGTAACCAACTGCAGCTTCGTTAAACAGTGCTTCGTCATTAGCTAGAACACCTGATTTTATAGATTTATACTTCGATTTCATTGCGAAGATCAAGCCTGTTGGGCCTGACATTGGCTGAACACCGCAAATGTCATATGCCATCATGTTTGGCATTGCACGGCGTACAAGTGAAATCAGTACTGGATTCCAGTTATCAGCTGCACCTGTTGCGGCTGTACCTGCACCAGCAGCGTTAGCTGCGGTTTCTTGTAAACCTTGCTCACGCAAAGCTTTTTCAGTGTTTTCAAGAACAACGGCTGTTACATTGCGACGATGTTGGTCCTCGATTTTACCAGCTGTTTCTTCGTTAAGAACTGGAGCCCATTTCTCCACGATCCGATCATAAGTATCCATTTAGGATCTCCTTTTTTATTATTTACCGCCTTTGCGGATTGCTTGTAGATATGATTCCATCATTGATGAAGTTACAACAGAGTCATCAGCTGATTCTGATTCAGTATCTTCTTCGATAATAGAGGTTGCAGTTTTTTCTTGCTTGAAATATGACTCTTTCAAAGTTGCAACTTTCGCTGCGAAATCTTCTTCTGATTCAAAAGCAATTGATTCTGCTAGGTTAGAAAGCTTTTCTACTTGAGTTTCTGCAAGGCCACGTGACGCTTCACGAATAATCGAATCGCGCTTGTAAACTTCCAGTTCTTCTTGTAGGCTAATGCTTTTAGCTACTGCAGTGTTGAACTCTTCTTCAAGTTCTTCATGCGCAGTCGCCAGTTCATCTACTAGGTCAACTTTAGACTCTGGTACATCAATGTAAGATTCGGTGAATACTTCTTTCAGTTTATTCATGAATCCTTCTGCGATCTCAGTACGTAAACCGGACTGTACCGCTACTTTGTTGTCATCCATCCATTGCTCAACCACATAGTCGAGGTAGCTGTCAACTTTTTCTACGAGATCTGTTTTAACAGAAGCTACTTCCTCATCAAGCTGAGTAGCATATGCTTCTTCTAAACGGTTGATCTCTTCAACAAGTTTTGACTTTACCGCTGCTTCAAAAATTACTGCTGTTTTGGCTTTGAACTCTTCTGAAAGAGTTGCCTCAGATTCTACTAGAGCATCTAAGTCTTCACTAAAATCTCCATCAAATTTAATTGACTCGGCTTTAGTAGTTCCACCAGACATTTTTTGCATTGGTTCGCTTGTTCCTTTATCTCCCTTGCGCTTCTTAGCTTTAGGGCCTTTTTCTTCGGCAGCATCTACAGATGCAACTGAATCGGCTTCAGCATTCTTTGGATCGTGAGCTTCTTCGATATCCTCGTCGAGCTCTACATCCTGGTCTTCTATTTGATCAGTCATGTTTGACTCCTTTATTAAGATTGTTTCAATAACGAGAGGAAATTTTTAAACTCACGTACCTGTGTCTCATACAAATCTGTACGAGAAGCACGCTTAATTTCAGTCTCTATTTTTTCAATTTCTCGAGCTTCAATGATTCCATTATTCCAGATCCAATCAACACCTTCCATTATTCCATTAACAAAAGCATTTGGTGCTGATGGGTCTTGTACGATATCAACCGTATTAAGCATAAAGTCATCTTTGACGTACATAGTACCGTTACGTTGCTCAAGGCTACCCATACCACGAGTTGAGACACCTAGTTGAACACCACCTTCAAGCAAACCTTTTACGATATTACCCATTGGAGTATCCAATATACGCGCCTTCCCCATAACATCATTTCCCTTAAAATTAAGTTCTGTGATTTTATGAGATACTTTATCCAAGTTAACAGTAGGTCCTTCAGGGTGATTTAATTCACCAACCGCTCTGTCCTTGGAAACTTGTTCAGAAACATATTTATTGACAGCAGCTTCCATTACTGCTTTGGGATAAATACGTCCGTTTCTATTCTTTGATTCAGCCTGCATGAAAACACCTTCAATCACATGTGACTTTGAACCGTCTTCTTTCTTTTCGACGACGCATTGTACATCGGTCTCAGTGTATTCTGTAATTAGCTTCATCTTTTAACCTTTAGCCTGTTTAATAAATTCTTTACCCATTTTTTCAGCCTCTCCTTGAGAGCGATAAGAATCTAACTTTTCGTTATCTATATAGGTAGTAAACATACCTTTTTCTTTATGTATCATTAAAACAGCGCCATTTATCTTTTTGTCGTAAACATGCTTACCAGGAGGCATCCCAGTTGCTTTTTTTTCTCTTAACTGTTTAAATGTTTTCATATTTATTCTTCTTTAACTGTTATTTATACTTTTTAAAAATTCAATAATTTAGTTAAACTGGAACACCTTCGACATCGTCCATATCTAATTCGTCGATAGCAGCTTCAATATCTTCATCATCAGGATCCTCTTCTCCGTCATCAATATATTCAGCATCTTCTTCGCTTTCATCTTCATCGTAGACAGCTCTTGCAACAGCTACTTTCTCTTGCTCTAAAGAATCTTGGATTTTATTATTCATAATATCCGCAAATGTAACACCAGCTTTTGCAAAATCTTGGTCACTTACATTGTTAATTAAATCTTCAATTTCCATCTTCTTCTCCATTATTATCTTGAGGCCCATCAGGCTCTTCAGTTGGTTCCATATCTTTTATTTGATCAGTCATATTTTGTATATCATCATCATCGAACTGTAAAACGTTTTTCATCACCCATTCTTTTGAGAAGTACTCTCCTACATACTGCTGCATGTTATCTAAAGTTTGCAGTCTATTTTGTAGCAGTTCTGCATCCTTTAGCTCAGAGAAATGATTGTCTCTCTTATAGTCTACAACAATATCGTTTTTCCAGCTATCCCAATCTTCATCTACAATAATACCTTTCATAACTAGCTGCTTTTTAAGAATATCAGTAAACAAAGTAGAAAATCTATTGCGAAGTCTATCTATAAACTTTTGAAACTTTATTTCGTCTCTGTTTATTTCAGTAGATCTTCCAAGAGAAAACTGCGATTCTTGCTCTAGTCTATTAATAGGTACGTTTAACGATCTATATAATCTTTTTTGGAAGTAGACAATATCGTCTATTTGTCCAAGATTTTCACCGCCTGGAAGTGTAGAGATTTCTGTTCCACGGCCACCTTCTCGACGAGGGAGCCAAAAATCTTCAAGCATCGACATATGTTTGCGATCATCTCTAATTGCTCCTGTATTAGCATCATATACAAGCTTGTTACGATAGCGAGCCATGATATCTTTCATATATGTTTCAGCTTTACCTCTTGGCAAGTTACCAACATCAATGTAAAAAATTCTACGCTCTGGCGCTCTAGCTAGTCTGTATATGACTAACGAGTCTTCCATCATGCGCAACTGGTTAATTGGCTTTAGTGCCTTATGTAGGTGTGATACTACTCTTTTGCGATCAACATCTAATAAACCGGAAGTAACATAGCTTACGGAATCATTAGATAGTTTAACACCCTGGTTTGTTCCGCCTGGCTTTTCTTGATATATGTAGAATTCGTTTACGTTTTCAACAACAGAAGCTCCGCTAACAGGATCTTTTTTCTTTTTTATTTCTTTTACTTTACGAATTTTAGTAGCATCAATATTACGGATTTCTTGAATTCCGCTCTTTAAATTCTTTTCATCAACTACTAAATGATGGTAAACTCTACCGTCTATATACCATCTTCTAAAAATGTCATGACCTAGATTGGTAAAATCCAGCATAGAGCATATGTTTTCAAATTCTTCTTGAATCTGTTTTTTTACACTATCGCTTGTTTTAACTTTATCTAATACAAGACCTACTGGAGATTCATTTTCGTTTGATGTAATCGATTCGTTAATAATATCTTCGATCGCAGCATCTACCTCTGGGTGTATCGATACTGCTCGGTATTGTCTTACACTTTGTAAATTATCTTTTACAAAATTATCATCACCAATGTTTACGTAAGTGCCATAATGTGCACCTGCAGCCGTGACATAGCCTGCACCGTCTTGATCTGTCGGCGGTACAATAGATTGCAGCTTTTCACCTGCCTTATCCTGCTTCCGCTTAATTTCAAAACCAAATAATGTTATACCTGTATCAGCCATATTACTTTCCAATATTAAATTTAGGAGGGCATCTCTGCCCTCCCACTATTTATATCTACTTAAGAAGTAGTATTTGATTCCCAGTACTGTACCTGGAACTCCACAGTAAATCTTTCGATTTCATTTTCAGAAGCATAGCTTAAATCAATTGCTGAAATAGCAGTTGGAAAACAGCTTCTAAAGTTATAAGTCTTTAGAACCAAACCTTCTCTATCGAGTTGATCCACTACTAGATCAGCTTCGTAGTCGACTGGGTTCGTAAGACCAGTGTTATTGGAATGAGCATTAATCCCATTCATCCAACGTTCCATCGCATCTCTGACATTAAAGTCAACGTCATTGATAATAGTAGCATTCCATGTATCAAATACACGGTCGCCAGCCATTTTCAAACGTCTGCCACGGAATGGCATTTCGATAACACTTACTGTTGATGCAGGCAACTGTGCTGCCTCGCATAAAAATGATGTTAATTCCACATCGCCATTTGCATAGCCTGGGAAATTGATAGTAGCTTTAAAGAGATTTGGACGTGCGCCGCCACCTCTTAATTTTGCCTTAAAATCATCAACGCCTAATATTGCCATTTTTTATCTCCTTTATACCGAAAGTCCGGCGACTTCTTCGAAGTCAACACCAGATCTTACAGCTACAAAGTTAAGAGTAATGTAGTTGATTGACCGAGCTGGCTTAATGAAGATATTCGCAATAAATTCATTTCTATCTATAATAGCTGCTGTGTTATTAGTTTCATCGCATACTACTCTAAAATCTGTAATGCCTCTCCGGCCTTTGATTTCTCTCAGGAACGGTTCAACTATATTAACAAATTCTGCTCTTGTAAACTCATCATTCAATTCGAACAATGTGTTTCTTGCTGCCAACGCTATCGCTCTTTCTACAACATTAAACAATCTTCTTACATTGATTCTATCAAATGCTGAAGGTCTGTTCATGTGAGTTTTATCGCCGTAAAGCAAAATACCTTGACCAGGTAGATTAGCAATGGGATTAACTCCAGCTTTATAAAGAGTATCTCTTTGGCTTTTCGTTGGAGTATATGCCAAGCTTGTTACACCCAGGTATCCACCTCTTCTAGAACCTGCGGGAGAAAACCATGGAGCTGAGTTAGCATCAGAAGCTGCCATGATACCTGCAGTTGAAGATGCGGCTGGAATCCAAGAATATACGTCATTATACTTATCGTATACTTTCAACCAGTTATTATCCATAAACTGATAAGATGTATATGCAAAATTGTTTGCCTCACCATTTGTTTTAGATACTGGATCGGATTGACCTATAACGCTATTATATGCAGGAGAATTAACTACAACACAATCTTTACGGGTCGAGCTTGCGGTAGTAATAAGACTATCTACAATAGTTTTGTTATCAGCGCTGTCAGTCGAGCCTGGCGCAACTAAAAAATCTACCTGAACTGTATCTTTATCACTAAAGAGGTCATATCCAGTTATGTAATTTGCCGCGGTTGGACTACTGTCTCCGTCTGAACCTTTCGAAAGAGTTGCAGAATCAGTTTGTCCGATATTAGAGCTATCCACCCAAACCCAATTTGATGCTCTGTTAATAACGGTAGCTATACTCTTCGATGATCCATCTGCACTAACAGCACTATCTGAAGTAGAAAGATATTCGTATTTTTCTAAAACAGTACCAGTAGTTCCAGTAATAGTTCCGTCAGCATCCATCACAAGAATATGTCTTTCGTTTCCTGCGGGTGCATCATCAAAATTCGATTTATAAGCAGCAGGCCAGGTGCCCCAAGCGCCCGAATCTGCATATGCTATTTTAATAGAATTTCCAAGACCTCCAGGATATCTAGCTACAAACTTACGATTAATATTAGTAGTGTCTATATTATCGTTGTCAAAGTTTTGTATGATACCAGACGCTGCTAATGAATCTTCTGACAGCAACTCATCGGCTGCAGTCAGCCAAGTTGCATTTTTTCTACCCGTTTCTCCTACTCTTACCACTTGTAAAGCATTTGAATACTTTAAAAAGTAAGATGCAGTTAAAAAGTCTCGGGATTTAGTTGTTGTGGGAGCAGTAAAAGTTGATACCAAACCAGCCTCATTTGACGTGAGAGTTGGATCATTTACTGGTCCCCAATTAAAGTCGCCTACAAATGCCGCAGTTGTAGATTGTACATTGGGCACTCCGCCCGTAAGATCTACTTCTTTGACAATAATTGCTGGTGACTCTGATGGTACGCCAATTGCCATTTGTGTTTCCTTTTCCAGTAATCTAATTATATGTTTTCATAATACGTGATTTCAATTACTAGTATTTATAATAAATTGATTTTACCACATTGTACCTACGTCTTCGTACCATGGCTTTACATTTTCTATTATGTTGTCATCTTCTACTACATCATCTAAGCCGTCGTCTATGAATCCAAATGGAAGAACATCAGCTTCTATTTCTTGCATTCTTTGCTTAAACATCATATCTTTTAGACTTACATCTGTTATTTCCTCAAATGAATTACCTACTGCAAAATAACCGAACATCACTAGATTCATCATTAAGTCATCGTGGTTACCCTCTGAGGCTTCATAGGATTGCCCTCTAGCTACAAACGTTGACATTTCTAATATAGTCTGCGTATCTTTTATTATAAGTTTGTCTTCTTCTAGTATATCTTTAATGCCAGAACACCCGATGCGCTTAGTTTTTCTTGTCATCTCCACGCCGATCCTGTCAGCCTTAACAAGAGAATCCATATGCAGATTTTCATATTCTAACTCTTGATAAAGACCATTCGTAACTAAAGTACCCTGATCGTTTGCTTCTACGATAACATATGCCTCGTTATACACGTTAGCAAATTTATAAATAACATTAGGGAAGAGTAATGGAGAGATAGTGTTATTGCGATAAACAGCAACCTGTTCAAACGGGCGAACGCTAATATCGATCAAATTAAAAGTTGAGTAGTCCTGTCCTCTTCCCTTCGACACATCTACCGTCATAATGTACTGATGGCCTTTTTCAGGTTCTTTGTATACTAAGCAATGGCCGTTTTCTACTATACGAATTGGCTCAGATGATCTTTGTCTTAATAAGCACTCTGGGTTAATAAGTGTATCACCTGTTCCGAAAAAGGTATTACCAAATTCTTGATCAAACTGCAACTGAGAAGTGTTTGATATAGTCTGCTTTTTCCAAGCTTCATCTCTTCCAGGTACATCCCACCAATCAACTCTGAAAGGTATATATTCATTTGTACCTTGGGTGGCACCTTCCCACAACTTATGATAGATGTTTCCTAGGCCATTAGCAGTAGATGTAATAATAACTTTAGTATTTTTACCTGATGATACAACAGGGTATGTAGATGTATAAAATTCAGATGCTCTTTCGACAAACGCGAACTCGTCGAGATAGAGTAAGTTTACTGACATACCACGAATAGAAGATCCTGATGTAGCAGCAGCAATAATCCTACTGTTATTTGAAAATTCTATAGATCTTTTATTTAAAGCTCTACATCCAGGTTGCAGGAAGAAGGGTAGATTCTCAAGCATAAGAGTAATACGAGACAACATCTCTCCAGCTGTAGCACCCTTATTAGCTAATATAGCTACTGTTTTTTCTGGGTGGAATACTGCAAACCATAAAAGATAAGCTACGCTTGAAATAGATTTTCCTGATTGGCGGCAAGCTAATACAATATTAAACCTATTAGAATTAAAAGTTTCAAACATTTTTTCTTGATAAGGATATAATTCAAAAGGAACTAAACCTCTATCTAGAGAAATTATTTTACAATAATGCGTAGCAAAATATCCAGGATCTTTTAAGCACCTAGAGTATTCTTTTATTTCTTCTTTGGCAAAATTGTGAGTGACACCGTCTCGCTTGACGTTCATATTGCCTAAATATGTGTCATTCATCCTTCTTATAGTCTGTAATGTCAACTACTTTATCATCCTCATTATCATCTAATAGCATTCGCTGCAAGTCACTGGTAGAACCAATAAACACATTGTTAGTTGTTTGGTTAGCTAATTCCTTAGCTTCATCTGTTTTATCGAAGTCTTTTTTCTTTTTATGAAGGTCCATAAGAGAACCGTTTATATCCGCTATGTTTTTCATCATATTAGACAAAACTTCAAAAGCCCGAGGATGCTCAGTCGCTCTCGCAACTTCCATCATCTCTTCCATAGACTCAGAACCTTTGGCTAGAAGATCATGGTAGATCTGTCTAGAATACTCAAAATCATTATTAACATTATCTGTCATTATCTTTTATCCGGAAATTCCATAGCACAACCACCACAGGTGCACGATTCACAGTCGCAATCATCTACGTTGCACGCATAGCTTTCTTCGTGACAGTCATGACCACAATTAGGACACTTAGCAATTTCTTCAGCCATCTTTTTCTCCTATGTTCACGGATATGTTATAACAGTATTAAATCCAAAATCACTATCTGCCAGACCTATAACTCCGCTAGGATCCGGTGTAGTAGTTAAAGTCTCCATCAGTAGATCGCTATCGCTCAAACCAGCGTTCTGATCGAATACATTTGTAATTGATGTTCGAATAACGCCTCTATTATTGATAGGTCCATAAAAATTGATGTACATTTGGAAGGAAAGAGTGTATGTTATAATCCTTCTCTGCTCTAGCGCACCTTCATAGTCATCTGCAAAGTCTACTCCAACTAAAGATATTGGCACGTCTTCTTTTATGTCAGTGTGTTCATCGAAAGGTTTTACAGTAAGAGTATACTGAGGATTAAAATATGGTAAAATCTGCTCAACTACTTGCAAAGCATCATCTTGCGTTTTTGCAAAAATACTTAATTGAAATCCGATGTTGTACGGAACTGCAGATGTAAAATTATCTCTTAGAGATCCGCCAGTAGATACAGTTTGAAAATTATTATTTTTTGGTAACTGTCTTCCTGCGTCGTAATCTATCGAAGTAATTTCAAAAGCCATTCTCGGCAATTTAATAGCTACATTTGTATCATCGATTAGTGTGGGGTTTTCCCTAATACGATCTAGATATTTACGACTAGGAGCATAAGATAGTGGAACCTTAACCTGGCTATAAGATCTTGTCGATCCTTGTCTAATAACGTATATGTTATTAAATAAAGTACCGAATATGGCCACACTTTTTCTTATTCTCTGGTGATAAAAATAACTAAACATTAATTAAGTGTACCTTTATAAATCTGTTGTAAATGAGTTTCAAACTGTTCTACTTTTTCATATCTATTAGGCCAAAGAATGTAATCTTTTTCTGGGTTCTTTTTAAGGTTATTCAAAAGAGGAATAACAGCGTTATATAAATCGTTCAGCCGTTCTTCAGTTGACGTTGCTTCACTCGCAACTTTTTGAACTGCTTCGAGCTCATCTTCATCTACTGCAGTAAATCCGAAATCAAAAATTTCTGTCATGATGGATCACCAAATGGATTAGATTCTGAGAAATCTAAGAAACCATCTCCAATTGTATCGAAGTCTGAGTTTTGTTCATTGTTAGATATATTATTTTCTTCTGTCACAGCTTCAATCAAAACACTACCATTTATACTGTTAATACTTCTTCCACTTACGAATGTATGCAAATTACCTGGATCATTTGATCCTACACCTACAAGTGAAAGTGATCGAGTAGATTCTTTCCAATACGATACTTCGCCATACATTACAGTTCCGTCTGCCAATGTCTGAGTTACTTCTTCTCCTACCTCAAAATTAACATCGGTATTTGCAGTTCTTACATTGTATGTATAAGAATATTCTCTTTCTATATCGTCAATTTCTTCAACACCAGTGTCCATAATTTCGCCTGAATATTCGAATAGTTCACACCTCAGTTTAAAAACCGGTAGATTGCTCAACTGATAAAACGGCGATTCGTGTTCTACAGCCATCACTTGAAACAATTTTTTAGTTAGTCCTAAATATATGAGGTCTCCTTCAAAGGGCCTTGAGCCCTCAACCTCATTATCATATCTAGCTACAAGCTGTTTCCATCTTCTTCGAGATACCACAAACGTGGCTTGATCTCTAATTTCTACACCAAATTTTGTAAAAAGATCACCTTCTCCGTCAAAGCCCTCAATGTTTTCAATGTACATTTCAATTCTATGAGATGAATTAAACTGAGAAGGTATATCGTCGCTAAGAATCCTATCTTCTTCAAGAATATCTCTGGGTATATAATACACGTCTTGACCGTACATCCTAAGAGATTCTATTACTAGATCCTCATAAAGATTTTGTTCCGATCTTACTTTTTGACTAAAATAAAAATTAGTTGCCATGAGTTATCCTACGAAAAAATCTGCAGGAAGCTCGTGTTCTAATCTAATTCTTTCTCTTAGTTTTTCTATTTCTTGCATAGCGTCTTCATATATCTGTCTACCGTTGATCTGTACTCCGCCAGGCAACTGCATCCCATCAAACTTCATTAAGTTAGTACCCCACTGCCTTTTAACCAGAGCTACAGCATATTCTTTTAGCCAAATATCATTCCATATACTTGAAAATGTATTTTCATCTATATAGGCATATGCCTCTAAAATTATATAATCTCCTTCAAGAAGATCTTTATCTTCAATTTCTCCACGTATATAGAGTCTATACTGTCTACGAACAAAATTTACTTGAGGCGTTCCAGTTAGTTGCATATCTAAAAGCGATAGGTACTGCTGCATCTGCTCATAATATCCAAGATCTCCGATATAAGAATGCAAATCAGCAATGTCATTCAGATGCATCTGGTATTTTATATCAAAGAAATTTCTTGATGAAGTAGTGCTTGACCCTGGACTAAACATTCGAACGACATGAAGAGTATCACTTGGTACAGTAACAAACTTGTTGGTAATATCTTCTGCTGTTAACTGATGTTTGATATAAGTTCTATGGACAGCATCAGAGTGGTACTCTCTCCAATACGCAAGAGCTTCATCTATGCGGTCATCTAGCTGCTGTTCTTCAACATTTATCTCGATTACAGGATCGCCTAAATCTCTTTTTATATAGTCTATAAATTCGTCTCTGCTATTAATTGCCATCGCGACCTCTGAAGCTAAAATTCTTAGTGTTATTTATAATAGTTATAATCTACTAAAGTAATAGTCTTTGTCAAATTCATTTTCTACTTTAGAAATAAGCTTAAATTCCATATCAACTAGATGTTGAAGTATGTTATCCGTATCAGGTTGGTCATTTAAAATTCTAACTACAACTTCTTCGCATTTTTCTAACACCAGTGTTGATCCATTTAGTATTTCTAACTCCTTTTTTCGTGAGTCAATTCTAATACATTTAGGGAATTCGATGAGATGCTGAGGAATAAGTATGTCTAGAGACGCGTCATTGCAATTTTCTAGTAGCAAAGTCTTTTGATCATTAGATGTACTATATAAGTTATCTCCTTCAATATCATATGTAAGTTTTTTAACTTCTAGTGCTTCTTTTTCTTCAGAAGCCATCATAGACCCTACCTTAAAATTGTGCTTGCCAATATGGTCACATATAATACTTGTATCTGCGTATAATTTAAACCTATTCTCTTTTGCCTTCATGCAAAAATATACATCTTCAGATAAAGTTTGTGAGTGATCTAATGCAGAAGAATACACAAAATGCGGATAATCTATATTTTTAAATACCTCACTCTTTATAAGAGCGCACCCTAAACCAAATGCATCAACCTCAATTACACTATTCTGGGGTAGTTCATTTGTTTGGTAGTTTAAATGACGTCCATCTTTCAAGTAATATAATTCACTAGTTTGCTTATCATGGAATCTTTGAATATAAACACCACTTACCGCATCTTTATTGTAGGATAGCATTTTAGTAAGGGCATCTTTAGGCACAATAATATCGCTATCAATGCTAAATAGGTAATCAAACTTTTTAGCCCAGTCCGCAATTAGATTCCTAATTTGATCTATTTGATAGCCATAGAAAAACTCAAAGTGCGTTTCATATCCTTCGGGGACAGACATATTATAGATTGATCTAAATGTGTCGGGCTCAATTCCAGCATTAGTAGGAATTGCTATCAGTATTTTTTTAGTTTCATTCATTGTTGTATTATTCTCTATAAGAGGAATCTTTTCATAAGACCGATTAGCGTTTATATTTTGTTCTTCGGAATTCACTTTATAATCATTCAGCGGGTTTAGATCATTGTAGTAGCAGAATATCTCTTTAACTGCCTTTATTCTTTGCCACTCGACTTTTTCAATTAGCTCATAAAATAACGGATTATCAGCTCCGCTGGTAATGTAATTTCCATCATCATCTTTAAATCGGCTAGTAGGAATATCCCAAAAATATTCTGCTGCGCATGTTCTTAAGTGGGTATAAGGAATTTTCCAATTAAATAGATGGTCTCTATATGTTCTTTCCTTCTTAACTTCTACAGGATAGTCCTGCGCTATTAGCGGAATACCGTCAGCAAGACTCCAGCATGACCCATAAGTAAATCTAAACCCTTGATGATATACCTCGTTATAGTAATTAAAAATACTATTATTACTTACTAGAAAATCATCACCATCCAATAGCATTACAATATCACCACGCTTACAGTGTTTACTAATAACATGAAGCTGATTAGCGATGCATCCCTTTCTAACTACGTTATCTATTATAATCCTTTGGTCATTCTCAAACTTTTTAAGAACATCGGCGCTTCCATCATCAGAAGCATCATTTATCATAATATGCAGATAGTTATCATAATCTTGTTGATCAATAGATTCGCAGTGAGTTTGTAAATATCTTTCAGCGTTTCTAAAAGGAGAAATTATAACTATTCTTTTTTCAACACTTGTTTTTCTTAATACTTGCCTTTCAATTTCATTTAAAAATGTTTTATTAAAAACTCTGTTCACTTTATCGTTAATATACTGCGCTTTTTTATATTCATTTACATTTAGATATTTTTCTAATTTAAAATATATTTGCTGTTTCCATTGTATAGCTACGCTGCTCCAACTATGAATATCATCAAGTACACCGCAATAGGATCTTTTTTGAGATAACAAGTAGTCGTCGCTGTAAGCATTAATTACTAAATCTACAAAAAGATCTGACTGCGCTTCTTCATTAATATTAGGAAATAAGCTATTTGGTACCGAAGCATAATCTATTTTATAACATGCTAAGTCTAAAGCCGTAGATTCTAAAGCACCAAAGTTACACGTAATAACAGGCGTATTATATAACAAACTTTCTAAAGTTGATATACCGAATGTTTCAGGAAAGTCAGTGGGATATAACATAAATCCAGCTTTTTGTAGTATATTAGCTATTAGATTTTGATTAATAACGCCAGTAAATGTAACATCTAATGCTGGATCTATACTTTCTTTAAATGCTTCTAGATCTTTTTCTTGAGCATCAGGCTCAGCACCCTCTCTAAATCTATAGTAACCACCTATCACTGTTAGCTTGGCTTCAGGTATTTTTTCTTTTACTTTGGGCCAGATGTGATTTAGTAAAGGCTTTAATCCTTTTGTTACAGAAGCATTATAAACGAAATGATTTTTTTCTTTATGTGCTAAACTATCGTTATCTTCGATTCTTTTGACAGCACCGTTTCTTGTTTGGAATATTTTATTTTTTAATACTTCAAAATTTCTTTTAGCGCCATGTTCACAGTTTAAAACATAGTTAGTGTGAAAATCTGATAAGGTAAATAGCTGGTCTACTATTCCTTGATTAAGCATCGTTTCAATGTGCTCATCACCCTCACAAAAGGTATCATGCATCCATATTACTTTATAGCTCGCCCGGCTACACATTTCTGCGTACTTATGACCAGCAAAAAATGGAAAAACTGATCTAGAAGATATTACTACGTCGTAAAACTCAGTAGCATCTGCTGAATCGTGGTCTACATATTTTACACCACTATAAGTGCCAGGGCTAGCTTGAGAATCTTCACAGTTGTTAAAAACTGTAACATCAAAACCTAGTCTTTGTAACTCTGCAGACATAAGAATTACAGCAGATTCAGAACCACCTAATCCTCTAGATCCGAGAGTATATCCATCATAAGTTAAACCTAATAAATCAATAATCGCAATTTTCATAATTAATCCTACATTGTAAAAAATATCAGTGTTATTTATATGGTCTTTTTATGGATTACCATAGTACTGGTTTGCTGTGGTTCCAGAAGGTAGACTATTGACCGTTTCATAGAGAGGCGCGGTAAAGCTACTTGGATAGCCGCCTGCTATTTGAGTCGCTATAACTACTGCGCCTGATCCGCCATATCCGTTATAGCTAGAACCTGAGGTAAAATCGTCATCGTCAGCTCCTCCTCCGCCGCCATAGTTTCCTCCGTCAGATGTAGCTGAGCCATTAAATCCATTCGCCCCGCCTGAACCTCCTGCCCCGGGGTTCCCAGCTGACCCAGCAGAACCAGAGCTGCCTTGACCGTATATACCTACTCCGCCACCGCCACCGCAATTCGAATTCGTACTACCGCCTCCGCCTCCGCCACCTCCACCGCCACTGGTACCGTCTGTGTTGTTATTCCCATACGCACCAATCCCTCCGTTGCCTGAATATCCAGCTGCTCCTCCTCCGGCTCCTCCAGCATTATTATATGCCCATCTGCCTCCCCGGCCGCCAGTTGCGCCGCCCTGCGAAAAACCACTACTAGACATATTTACTGAACTAAAAGAAAATGACAACGGCAGTCTTGCCCCGCCCTGGGCCGCTTGAGTAGTAGTTCCGGTACCGCTGCTGCCAGCAGGCGTTCCGCCTTGGCCACCTTCGGCTGCACATGCGTTAACTCCATTTAATTTGATACCGCTCGATCCTCCACAACTACCTGCGCTTGTAGTACCAGCATTTATCGTAATTCCAGGCATTCCTACAAATATTTGGCACGATGTAGCAGCTGTAAGAGTAAAATTGATATATGCAAGGCCGCCTCCACCACCTCCGCCGCCTCCACGGTTTGATCCAGTTCCTGCTGCCCCTCCTCCGGCGCCTATACATAAAACCATATAACTAGCAGGTTCAAGCGTAACAGTTTGGGTATAAGACCATCCAATGTTGGCAGTAATAGTTCCAGCGGCCTGTAAAGCTTGATGTCTAGTATTACGTGGATCGGCTACATCATACACGGTGAAGGACAGACTAGAACCTGCATAAGAAGCGAACCTGTCTGCGTAGTCAAAGTCAGAAATAAATTTAGTATTAAACGACCCGCCAATTTCACCGCGGTTCATAGTATAGTGAGGATTTAAATCTTGTCTTAAGCTATCTATTGCAGAAATAACATTTCCGCGTGAGCCCCATCTATAATTAACTGTCATTTTCTATTCCTTATTATGATACTCTAAGATATTACTCTAAGATATATATCAAGAGTGCCTATTGTCGCGCCATACATACCAAGCACTGCATTAAAGGTGCCGTTATCTACAACAAAAGTAGGAGAATCGCAAATAAAGTCTTTGCTGGGGTACCCTGAACCAGAAACCTCTGCGTAAAGATACTGGCTTCCGGCGGCTCCATTGCCGACAAGGCCAGTACCTCCAGAACCTGTACCACCTGCGTCTCGGTTCCAGCGGTTTGCTGAAGTGCCATTTTGAATAAGGTTGAAAGCAAAGTTTCCTTGATCATAGTTGTCTTTATCCATAGCTGAACTATTCGATTGCGTAGTACGCCAACCTTCAGCGTTACTTTCAAAACTATAGTTAGTAGAGCCTATAGTGACATTTCCTATTTGGGCATCACCGGTATAACTAGAGCCGCCCGTGTAGTGAAAAATAAGTCTACAAGTATTACCAATGTAAGTAGTAGCATCATAGGTTTTAGTAAGCCAGGAGGTACCTTGATTACCGGATATTGTATCTATTGTATAATCACCGGGCGGTGCACCGGTTTTCTGACCGTCGTTATTATTGTACCAATATCCTGCTCCAGAAACATTAGCCGCCATATGAACGCCACCTTCAATAGTCTTATATGCTATATTAGACTTATAATTTGTTATACTATGTCTTTGGTCGTCGTCCCAAGGCATTTGGTTCTCGCGCTCGGCCTGCGTCACCTGAGAACCCAAATTAGGCCTTAGACTTCCTCTTTCAAAATTTACGCTCATCTAACTATCCTTACTCGACATTATTTACAAGCCCAATTGAATTTTTCGTGAATGTATCAAAATTTATATTTCTATAGTATTTATAAACTACAAGCATGTGAGGCAAGACCGCCGTATTATTACTATTAGTAGAAACAGATATATTAGCAGTAACAGTGTTTTGCCCGCCTTGGCCTAGACCTGGACCTTGGCCTCCACGGAGCCATAACGGAGTATCTCTATCAATTATTTCTATTATCGACCCACCTGGGTGTTCATAGGTACCAAATCTATATTCACTTCCGAAATTAGGAGATGGTGAAGAGCCAACGACCTCCAAACCACTTTTTATTTTGTAATCAGCTGAGAAACTAGAGTTTCCTGTAGGGTTAACAACTCTTACACTCTGAATTTCAAATATACCGCCAAAGGTATTCGATACACCGCGGGATGCAGCATAAAAATACGCCGAAGCTGAAGAATTTCCAGGAATCAAAACCATTTGAGTTCCAGGTGCAAAATTTACGTTTCCCATTTTTAATTTATCCTTACTACCAGGTTTGCGCGCCGGCGGCGTCTGTAAACTCAATAAAACTACAAACAAAATCAAATCGCCTGGAGAAACTCGGCTCACTTTTTTCATTATGCGTAAATACTAGATTATTATATGAATTCGTCGACGCTACATTTAAATATACTGGACTTCTTCTATCAATTATTATAGCTGTTGTGTCAGGGTATATTTTTACACTCTGTATTATTCTTGTCGAGTTTCCGGTACCGTAGCCCGCAGACGAGGCTAGGCCAATGCCAATATCAATTACATCATACTGATCATTAGTGTTTGTAGAGGTACCAGTTACGAATAAAGACAGTATACACCTGCTCCTATTAGGGTCGCAATTTAAAATTGTTGTCGATGTTGTATTAGCCGCAGTATCGTCATAACTTACTCCAAACGTGGAAAGTTTCATCTGCTTAGCTGCGTAAAAATTATTTGCCACTTAATTATCTTCCTTTAATCAGCCGTTGTACAGTCTTTGAAACGTGTAATTAACATAAAAGTTTGACCAGAGTGAAGTTATTCGCATAGATTGAAATTCAGTCATAACTAAAGGCGTTTTCCTATCATTGAGAACTATCTGATCTCCTCCTTGACCAGAGGATGTAGCATACTTAACAATCAAATTATTAAACCCATCTTCAATTTCCAAGTCGGCATACGGGGTGTCCAGGCCTACTGATCCCGTTAGATGAGGGTAGTTGCCTGGTTGAGTCACAATTGATCTTGTGTAGTTTCTGGTTATAGCTATTCTAGAAATAACCCATGTTTCGTTAGATGGTATCATCTTTAAATAATAGCCGCTTGCTGTTCGATAGCCAGCAAAAGTTTGCATGATAAATGACTTGTTGATGCCAAGACCGTAATTACCAACACTATTTGGTGATGTAACATATTCTGTCATGTTGATGATGCCCTACTTATCTTTAAATACGAGCAATGGAAATGCAGCTCTGCAATACCGCCTCCTATATTGTCTTGTACATTTCCTACATACATAGTCCACATTCTTGCGTTAGAACCGCCAAATTCGCCACCGAATGTACCATCCATCACATAACCCATTACAATAGGCGCATCTTTTGATATAAGCTGCACAGTTTGATTAGGTCCTATAGTCATCTCTTTGCACAAAAAACCTTTAGTACTACCTGCATCGCTAACAGTATTAGTGGTACCCACATAAGTTGAAAGCCATACACTCACACCGCCATAAAAATTATTATCGTCATGATTAAAATTAGTAACAGTAAGATTATTTATTATATACTGATAATTCCAGGAATTAGTACTACCAAAGTCTAATAATCTAGTGCTATTGGTAGTTACTAATCGTAAGTTTGTAGACAGCATTTCCGCACTTGCACTGCCAACATTGTAAGTGCCATAGTCAGTAGAAAAGTCGGACTGAGATATAAAATTCGTCAATTAGTACTCCTAAACCTATTTGCACATATTGTGTAATTCATAGTTGCAGTTCCGCTTTTTTCAATGTATATAGCTGTACCGTCATGAACAAATATCCTTGAATCTGTGGTAACTGGTGAGTAACTACCATATACAGGAACCCTTACCTTATAGCACAGATAAGCTCCCGAGCCAGTTGTGAATGCAGAAGTTCCAATAAATACTGATATATCTACCTCACTTCCAGACTCATTGTAGATAGTCATATTGAATATATCATATCCGTAATGTATGGTAGCGTTCGATGTAAAGGCTGTAAAACTATTACTTGAACTTCTTTCAGCTATCAATACTGGCTTCATATGGTAATTTAACTGATCATTACCGTAGCCATAAAATTCTTGTTTTAACGGCATTTAACCCTCGTTTTCTTGATCTACTATAGCATAACTGCACACTAGATCTACTGAATTCGCGTTATTCATAGTTTTAAACCTCATATATCTAGCGAAACCGACTTTTTCTCTAGTTACGTATAGCGGAGACATCTTGTTATATAGCACAAAACTTGTTCCTTTAGGTATCCAAAAACTAGTAGGCATTACACTTTTGTCTGTGCCTCCGGCAAGGCTTGGGCCATTAATGGTAGTACTTATACTTTCTTGTGACGCTGCTTGTTTTTCCCATACCGCATCTATTTCTACCTGTTCGTCAAAATCGCTGATATTAGTCAGAGTTAAATTTAAAATAACTAGATCAAAATTAACGGATCCTGTATTATGAGAACCATCTACCGGTGAAGCATTTCTATCAGTCGCAATGTGTGCTATATTATTTGACGTGCCTCCATGAAATAAATACTTATCGTACGAAGTAGTCAACCTTTGATATACCATATTTAGCCCAATAGCGTGCCTTGTGGTACTCCCGGGATCAGGCATTGTATAGCCTTCATACCCGGCAAAGTTCCCGGCTTGGTTATATATCGTATGACTCATAACTTATATCCTATCCAAAAACCAAACCTGCAGCCCAATGTAAACCCCAAGCTACAAATCCTGATGACCCGGTATAACCACGTGCACCACCTGGACCTGGTCCCCCTGCAGGACCTGGTCCTCCCGTATTACCTTTAGAGCCAGTGTAGCCGCGAGGACCTGCTCCTCCGCCAGGCCCCGGTCCTCCTGTATCGCCTTTAGAACCGGTATAACCGCGTGGTCCACCTGGACCGCCTGGTCCGCCTGGTCCTGGCCCTCCTGTATCACCTTTAGAGCCTGTGTAACCGCGTGGACCTCCTCCGCCGGTATCACCTTTTGAACCAGTATAACCACGTGGGCCGCCAGGACCGCCAGGACCGGCAGGACCTCCTCCGCCGGTATCACCTTTTGAACCCGTATAACCTCGTGGACCGCCCGGACCGCCTGGTCCGCCTGGACCTGCTCCTCCGGTATCGCCTTTTGATCCGGTATAGCCGATGGGCCCTTGCCCCCCGGTATTACCTTTAGAGCCGGTGTAACCGATAGGACCCTGCCCACCGGTGTTACCTCTTGAACCAGTGTAACCGATAGGACCGATAGGTCCCTGAATACCTTGAGATCCAGTATATCCTGCAAATTGTCCAGCATCAGTCCAAGAAGATCCAGTCCACACGTAAAGATTACCATTTGCTGTCACAATATACGCATCACCTGGAGTATTACCACTTGATGGTAATGCTGCAACGGTTGCAACAGTTCCTTGAATAGCGATGGATGTACCATCAGATCCTCTTGATCCAGTAAACCCTCTAGAACCTGTAAAGCCAATAACGCCTTGATCGCCTTTTGATCCGGTATAGCCGATGGGCCCTTGAGGACCAGTTCCTCCGGTATCGCCTTTAGAGCCTGTAAAACCAATAATGCCTTGATTACCTTGAGATCCAGTGTAACCAATGATTCCTTGGGAGCCTGTAAAACCAATAACGCCTTGAGGACCGGTACTACCTTCAGAACCAGTATAGCCGATAATTCCTTGAGAGCCCGTAAAACCAATAACGCCTTGAGGACCGGTGCTACCTTCAGAACCGGTATATCCTATAGGACCGATATCTCCGGTATCGCCTTTAGAACCGGTATAACCAATGATTCCTTGAGATCCAGTGTAACCTATAATACCCTGTGATCCGGTATAACCAATAATTCCTTGAGATCCAGTAAAACCGATAGGACCGTTAGTTAAGAAACTAACTACTAGATTTGAATCATTACCTATTGACCCAAGTTGACCAGAAACATAAGTCACTGTAAAAAACTTACCGTTTCCAGCAGTTTGAACACTGCCAGTTATTTCATATATTAAATAATCGCCAGAATTTACATCGTCACTTTTCAGTAGTAGCTTACCTCTACTAGCACTAGTTCCGCTATCATCCCACGTATCAATATAAGATCCCCAAGAAGCTCCGTTATTAGCATTTTGATGTAAACCAATTTGTGTTGCACTCGCAAGTGTTACATTATTAAACAGAAGTTGTCCCGCAACTGTATAAGATCCACCGGTAGAAGTTGCTGTGGTACCTGTATCTACCTGATAAACGTTTCCAGAATTAGCACCAGAGCCAGTAAATCCTCTAGAACCCGTAAACCCTAATGAGCCATCATCCCCTTTAGAACCTACAAACCCTAATTCACCTCTTGAACCAGTAAAACCTGATCCTTTAGAACCAGTAAAACCTTGCGATCCAGAATATCCAAAGTTTGCTTGAGTTACCCATGAGGTGCTTGCAGAATCATAAACCCAATCTACAGAGTTTTGAGAATATGTATCACCGTTTGCTGGATTAGGTGGAAAATTTAGAAATGCCATATATTAAGTCCCCGCGACTTTGCCTTTAAAGTTTCTTTCAGGATCGAATTCTACAAAAACGCCAGAAACGTCTTTATCCCAAGTTGCTTCTGAGTATCCTGTTACTAAGAAACTAGAACCGTTATTATCTATACTGTATGAAAAGTCAGAAGAACCAGAACCAACTTGGTACTTAGACCAACCTTGGTAATTACCTAATCCATCAGAATCAAAATCAAATATACCTAGACCCATATCTTTTAATCCAAACGTATTCGCATCATCAGCAAATGCACCAGCAGTATTACAAACAACTCCGATTCTACCATCTAGTAGCTTAGAACTAGCTTTTCCGTTTTGTTCTATTTCTTCAGACGTTTCTGAACCTGTTTGAAAGCCGTTAGACCAAATATCACTATCATAGTTGAAAGTAATAATACCAATATCTTCAGATCCAAATGTTTGTGCATTGTTTACTGAGCCAAAAGTAGTATATGAAATGGCTAATGAATTAGGTAGAATTTCATTTATATCATGTAGATTCATACCTTTGTCATTGAAACCAGAACCTATGTTATAGTATTCAGCATTCCAAGCCCTAGGATTAAATATTCCTAAAAATATATCATAGCCGCCAAATTGTGTTCCGCCTGCTAAATTACCTGTTGTTCTACCAGTAAAGGCAATGTGACCTTTTTTGGCTCCGCCTGATCCTGTTGAAGTCTGAATCCAGAATGGATGTGCTCTATTATACACAGTGAAATTAATTGTGTCACCCGTATCTATAGTTATAGTTGGGTTATTTACTGCAGGATTAATGTTACCTACTCTATCTGTTCCAGAGAATCTAAATGCAAGAGGTACATTATCGTACATAGCAGTAATGTCAATTGATGATGTAGATCCTTGTACGTCTTGGACTACAATTTGTCCATTCATAGAACTATGATTACCACATTGATAGTAGTAAGTACCTGCTACGGTTGGTGTCCAACTTACTGTACCTGCAAACCCGCCGTTGTTTACTGCTTCTGGGTTTGTGACTGCTTTAGATGTTCCTTCTAGCTCTGTAAGGGCATAGATTTCTTCATCACCGTCATCACCGTTTTGCCATAATCTAAACTCACTGCTTGCGATATCCCACTGAGCTAAGTAGTAGTCATAAACTCCTGATAAGCCTGTGTTTGTTTTAGCTATATTACCAGAAACCTGACCACCAATATAGTAGTATTCTCCGTCTGAAGATTTTATGACATCGTAAGCAAATACGTTACCATCATCTGCAGTCGCATCGCCTACAGTAGAAATCTGGTGTATTTGAAACAGATTATCTGCTCTATGAATAATATTACCTGCGGCTTTTTCTTTTCTATATGTTTCAGTATTCAGGAATTCTTGTAAATCATCTTTATCTACAATAGCCATAAATCCAGTGAATAGACCGTTTGCGCCGTAAGACCCGTTATATTCTAAACCGTAGTATGATCCATCTATCAGTGACGTTCCTATATCACTAGAAGTGTATAATGCATCATTGTATGTTGGATTTGAAACTTCTACCTTAGTAGTTTCTATAGCAGTTTCGTTAATAGTATTAATAGTAGCTGAATCATAATAATATGCATTGGAAGTAGAAGCTGTAGTGTGATAAACACCTGTTCCCCAACCCTCTTTATCACCTCTAAACAATACTCCGTCTTTACCCTGTGAGTGAGATGTTGAACCTCCTACTGTAACAAAATTACGAGTAAGATGATCCCAGACAATATCTTTCCCTATATTATCTTCACCCATGTGGCCCAAAGTATTATTAAAATATATTGATCCATCATTAGTGTTAATGCCGCCAAGGAGAGTATCAGCCCTCATAAGAGTCCCGCCGTCACTGTCCATATTTAAACCAGTACCAGTAAAGATTACTCTATGATTTCCATTATGAAACTCTTCATCTTCAAAGAACCACCACGGCCTGCTGTCAGAATCTTCTACTAGCAAGCTATTAACTTCTTCAAAATAACCCAATGGAGAATTAATTTGTTTTGACCATTCAACGTCAACAACATAGCTTGCGCTATCAGCTATTTTTACTTTTTGCATTATTGCAAAAGAACTATGTCCTCTTTCTAGCATCATAGCACCCATAGTACCGCTATAATCTTCTGCGCCTGAAGCTAGAGATGTGTCTTCTTTCTTACCACCTAAAATTAGCTCGTGTGTTGACAAATCAGAATCGTATTTTATTAAAGCTATATCAAGCCATGCTGCCTCATACTCATCCCAACTTTGAGCATCTGATAGTGTATTGTTCGAATAGTTAATATATTTTACAAGATTAGCATCACTTATAGAAGCCATTCCCCATGCAGGACTTCTGTGAACACTTCCAGCACTGCCATTAGAAACTGAACCGCTAAAGAAGAATTTTCCGGTATCATCTCCACCAGCTACTACATTATTAACATACATGCTAATATCAATACCGATTTCACTCAAATCTCTAGTAGATGTAGTATTACCATCAGTGTCAATTACAACTAACGCACCGCCCTTAAAATCTCCAGTATCAGCAGCTGAGTTGTGTAGGAATGTCGCAATATATAATGTGCCTGAATTTTTAACTAACGTAGCAGAGGTTGGTTTAATATATAAGTTAGACTGAGATAATTTTTTTGACCAAATAATAGTATCGCTTGAATCAATTTTTACAATTATAGTTGAGCTATAAGGAAAGCTTTCATTATATGTGTATCCTACGACGTATTTGTCACCTGTGGCTTCATCGTGCAATATATCCACGCTGACATCATTTCTAAAACCAATATCTATTTTTTTAGATGAGCTTAACGTAAAATTCTTATCGTAGTTTGCTAAAAACAGTTTACCGTCTAAAGTGTCAGTTCCAGCTACAGTATAATCACCATTATTATCTCTTATGATAGATTCAAAACTACAACCTGAAGAATCAACAGTGTTGCTAAATCTTCTAGCCCAGCCATGCACCCACTGTTTAGATTTGTCGGCTAGCTCACCTTTTGCATAACCTGATAATACTAGCTTATTATTTTCAACATCTTCTATAATACCTGTAACAAAGTCGTCACCTTCTAGTCCATAACTATAACTTACAGAGTTGTTTTCATTATCTACGATAGTAAGAACCATATCTCCAGATAATTCATTTCCTAAATTACCAGGAGCATTTTCTACTCTGCCTACAAGAGCTTTTCTTCCATCTGATAAGTAAATACCTTGGAAGTAATATTCGGTCGATCCGGTATTAATTTCTTTTCTGTTATAGAATTGTGGAGAAGCTATATCCCATTGAAGAATGCTAGTACCATTTGGAATACCTTCTGGTTCTAACTGGTTTTTTCTAGTAACTATACCGGTTGCATTATTGTATGATAAATGACCAGATGTATTGCTATTACGATTAATAAACCCACCTGTTGTCGTTTCATAGTCTAGATGTTCATAACCGGCAAAACTACCACCGGCCAAATCCCAACTGTATAAGCCATCGCCGCTGTAGGTTCCAACTCCATCGTCTCCGCTTAATAGTGTAAAGTATTTAGTATTTTCTGCATTGTATTTAAAACCATGCACTCTTAGAGGGTTGCTTGGCGGATTCGTTACGATGTTACCTTCAAAACTGATGTCTCCGCTGGAATCAATCTGAGTATCAAAGCTGTACATCTGAGCGCCGCCGGATTGACCACCTGCAGCTGTGATATAACCGTTTGAACCCACAGATGTAATTAAAGCACTAGGATATACGTCTGTTCCTTCAAAAGGATAAGGCATATTAATACGTTCTAAAGTACCAGGAGAAATAGTATTAGCGTCTGTTACTCTCCATATCTGAAGATCGGACGCAGTAGAAAGTTCGGAGACAACAATCTCGCCGTACATACCATTATGCACCGTACAGAAATAGTAATAAGTTCCTGCACTTTGCGGTGTAAATGTTACAGTATTAGTACCGTTACCTGAAGATCCTGGAGCATTAATTCCACTAGGGCTTCCGCCATTGTCTGTGAATACATTCATAGGATGCACGTTTAAAACTAGGTTAGTGAAAACCATAGTGTCGCCAACCTTCATAAGAATATCAGGTTGAATTGCTACCCCATCAAGAGTTCCTGGTTCTTGTCTATCTGTACCTAATACTTTATACTTATTTGCCTGATTGTTTAGTTGAACTGTAAAACTTTTCGGTTGTGCCTGCATAACAACAGGCCAGTAGATATAAGATCCAAACGTATGTCCGCTACTTATAGAAAAAGTGTAATCTCTTTGTACGCCTTCAGCTTCTTCGTTACCTCCAGGATAAGGATTAAAGGTAGGTTTTTGTATTTTAAAATCACCATAATTAACTTGAGCAGTGAAAGAACCTGAAGAAGATGTAAATGTTCTAGAATAAACAGTCCATTCACTATCAGCGTTATTTGCATCTTCTAAATAAAATGCATGGAATCTATTTGAACTACCTTTTAAAATTCCAGCTGGAAGATAATTAATTCCGGCCTGATTAGGAAGCGTAACGTCATTGTGTGAGTTATGTGCACCACCAACTGATGGAGTATGGATTCTTGCTAGAGGTACCGAGTAGGCCAAGCCGCCAGACTTAACTAGGATATTAATCATATATCCGTACTGTTTATCAGAAGGCCTAATAAACCCATCTGATCCCCAGGTTAATCTACCATCATCAAATTTAGAATAGTTAGAAGGTAAGTGCTTGTGATATTGGTAGTATTCCCACTCGTCGCCTTGATTTCTTTGATACATTCTATCCCAATAGAATGCGTCATCTTCGAGATCCCCGCCACCTCCAACGCCGTTGTTACCATATTGACCAATGTGCGAAAACATAAATGCATCGTTTTCAGAAACACCTGTAATATCATTGGAACCAGTACCAATGTGCTGGCCAGCTCCACCATGATATTTTTTTGCGGTTCCGTCCCAAGTCTCGCTAATCCAAGCAAAAGTTCCATCGGTTTCAGCATAAGTAGGCTCACTACTATTTAAATAATAAGAAGCATCTATATGTAAAGCCGAATCCCATTTATATAGTTCAATAGCATTACCAGTTTGCGTAGTATTATTAACTATATCGGCAGGATGATACACATACCAATAGCCATTATCAGCGATATGGTGCTGAACAGGTAAACCCAGAAAATCTGAATCTACTAAGGAAACTTCTTGTGTTAGATTAGCAATAGCCATAAATTATGATCCTGAAATTGGAATACCCGGGCGAAATACAATGTCTGTAGTGTTGATAGCAAACCCAATAAATAAAGCTCTAGTTGAAGCAGTAGGTGTGGGAGGCGATGATTGTATATTACCGCTAGTTGAAAGATAGTAAGCCTGCCCTGGCGTTAGTCCAGTTAGTCCTGAAATTGTTCCAGCTGCGTAGTATTCATCACCTATTTTAAATAATACATTAAAAAGCTGTGAAGATGTATCAGTGTTTGCTGCATTTACTACGGTATTAGATCCAGATATTCTAACCACCTTACCATTATCCCCGCCAGAAATACTGGGTACGGTAATAGCATCGGCCGAAAGTGTACTGGTTGATTTGACGAATGCCATTTTATACTCCTTCTCTAACGAGTTCTAAATAAACGGTTGGGTTAATAGCACCAGTGTTATCTGAATTAGAAACTAAAAGTTCTAAAAACGTATCTGCTGCTATGTATACTGTTTGATCAAGTTCTAACTGATCATTAGCTGACATGGTAGATGTACTAATTGAGGTTTGTACTGCGCCTGCTGTTGTTTGTCTTAAAGTTATAGTATAAGAATTTTTAGATCCTGCTGATGAAGTTTCAACTAGAGATCTAATCTTATAATACCCAGAAGCTCTTGCTGTTAAACGCTCTGGCTCAGTATTATACCAATATAGATCGCCAAGTACATTAGCGTTGGCGTTAAAATCCACATTTGAAAAATCAATTGCCGTAGGAGTCGAAGTCGTACTTACTGCATTTGTTACAACACTTCTTACACCACTAAACGCATTATGGTTAGATATTCCTGTTCCCGGCGCGAACCCTATTCTATACATTGTAAAATTGGTATCAGTAGTTAAAGCTCCTAATCCAGTAGTCTCTTGACACTGTACAGTGATAAAATCGCCTTCTACTAGAGAAATAGTTTCATCAAAGTTAACATTTTGATTAGCGCCAAAGGATATTTCACCTAATAAAATAGTAGTATTTTTATAAATTCTAGCAGTATAGGAAGATCCTGTACCTGAAGAATCACTAAATAAAGAAGCTAGTACTCTATAGAATCCAGTACTAGGAGCTATAGATTTTATATTGTCATCTGAATAATAGTTATCAATATTAAATTCTACAGTGTTGAATGGCACATCTGCAAATGAACCTGTCAAATCGAATGCAGCAGTAGTAGAAGCTTTTACACCGCTAAAAACTTTTCTTGTAGTACTAGTAATTACGTCCCATACTGTGGAGTCGCTATCATACTGCCAAACAGCTTGATTGGGATCTGAATATAAACCTAAATGAGCAGGAGAAGCTGGGAATTGAAGTGCAGTCATATTATTTCCTATCCATTAAAACTTACGTTAATGCTTACTTCGTCCACTAAGCCTAATGGGTTAGTAACTTCTGCCCAGATCCACCGACCAGCATCTATAGTAGCATTAGAAATACTGCCAACGTTTCCACTAGTTGTACTATTAATCGTGCCAGAAGTTATCAGAGTTCCTGAAGAGCTTCTATCAGAATCATACTTAAGAGACATGCTCACACTTGATCCAGGGTAGCTAACTATTGATCTTACTTCAGAAACTATCATCTGCCTATCAGTATACATTAATGTTTGCTGATCGCCTGAATCTGGTGCTTGGAAAGAAATAACACGAGGACCGTATACACCCTGAGAACCAGTATAGCCAACTGAGCCAGAATAGCCTCTATCTCCATCAGATACTGTAGGATCTGCTTGCAGCACCCATTGCGACTGACTTGTCGAGGGATTAGTATAGTAGATATATGATTTCCCAGTGTTTGAATTGTACCAAATTTGACCGGCTGTAGGATTAGCCGGAACATTTTCACCTTGAAATATAGCCCCAGCAGATCCTGTAAATCCTCGTTGAGATGCACTTGCGTCTACCCACTGAGCACTAACGTCAGCTGCATCAACTACTATAATTTGGCCTTGCATTGATGGATGGGCTGAGCAGATATAGTAATATGTTCCTACGGAATTGAACTGATAGCTGATTGTAGTACCGTTATAGCCACCATTATTAGTTACACCTGGAATATTATAGAGGGCATCATATGAGTTACTAAGACTTAACTGAGAAACTAAGAAGAACGGGTGAATTGCTGTAGCACTATTAACTACATTTAGTGTATCACCTTTATATATGTAAATAGTAGGATCAGGGTCGCTCGAGAACGTAGAACTTCTATCGCTACCAGTAAACAAATAATCTCCTGATTGTGCATTTGTTTGTGTAGCTGCTAAATTAATTGCTGCGGCTGCTGGAGTTGGTTCTCCATAGTAAATTTTTAACTTACCGTTTACTGCATCCCACCATAAAGAACCATCTTGCAACGAGCTAGTAGGAGCTGCAGAATCTGTTTCCGCACCTCCACCTGAAATACTTGAAACAGTATTAGATGAGGTTTTATAGTACAATCTACCATCGGCGTAGTTTAAAGCAACTTCGCCGTAGTCCAGATCTCCAGTTCCAGGAATCTTTCCAGAGACCGCGGATCTTTTTAGTTTTATATTTGCTGCCATTTTGTAACCCTAGTAAGGAAAGTCTTTTTTATGAGTAATAACTCGACTCCACAATTTACATTATTTATACAAGTTAATATGTACCGCCGTCAATAACACCATCAATTAATCCTGCTACTTTAATACCTCCTGGAGTTGACCACACGCGTCCTCCTCCTGTCGTATTAGTATTGGCTGAATTACCCATGTATGGATGATTTAAACATTGGTATGCTATAGTTCTTGGTCCGTAGTCGTGAACCCTAATTTGAGCGTAAGAGTTTCCTACGTTTTTATCTCCAGCCGTTCCTACATAAGATATAGTAGCCGCACTATCAGAGATAAGTCCATTCTTCGCATCATCATAGTAGAACCTAACATCGTGAGTGCTCATTGATGAATCGTGCATATGGAATTTGTATGTAACACCTGGTGTTAAATCAAGATGTGGAGCCTCGAGTGTGTAACCATAGCCACTTCTTATATAATCAGAATCGTGAGATATGTAATATCCCTTTAATGAACCATTACCATAGTACCTATGGTCTGTCGTTTTAAAATCAGATCTCATATAGAAATTAACAATAGGATCGCCAAATGAATCGTGATCGCCATCATTACTGTTTGGCGAAGCGTCTGAATCTCTATTTTGATATGTTCTAGCAATCATACCCACTTTAGGAGTCACAGCAAGGTTGCTACCGCTCATACCGGTAATATTTTGAATCCCGCTTAAATAGTTACCAAGGTATCTAGCGGCTAGTCTATTTAAGCCAATACCTGAAGTATTACCGTATTGGAGGTTTACACCGGTCTCACCAGATATGGCTACATAAGAACCTTCATTGGTAATCCAAGTTGGGATTTTGAAGCTATCGCCCGCTGGGGTAGTAGTTTGAAATCTAATAGGTCCTGAATTAGATTGATAAAGATCACCTGTGCCGCTTTGGCCAAATACGCCTTTACCTATTTCAAGCTTCGTGCCAGTCTGAAGAGTAACATCAGCACCAAATTCGTCTATTACTTCATCAAAAGATCCGCCATCAGCCGTAGATACGTTGTAAGTATTAGTAGCAGGTGTCCATGATGTAGAAGAAACCCCTGCGACACTTACTGTAGTTGCACTGGTAATTTGACCTTGATCATTGATTGTTAATTGCGGTACTGCCGAAGCGGAACCATATGTATTTGCAGTTACTCCAGTATTAGTAATGTCTATGGTACCAGTCGCGGGAGTATATGTTATCCCTGTTCCGCCGATAAGAGAATTTTTAGAATCACTATCGGCTCTTGCACTAGTATAATATAGATTGGTAGAACCTTCTGAAAGATTATCCGTAGACTTAAGTGCCAATCTTACATCAAAATCTGAATCAGCTCTTACTGTGGTGTAATATAAGTTGCTACCTTCGGCAACATCACCTGTAGACTTAGTTGCCAGTCTTGTGTCAAAATCTGAATTAGCGCGAGCTGTGGTATAGTATAGATTAGTTCCCTCTGGTAATATAGTTGTTGATGAACTGCCTAAGTCGCTATCGAAATTAGCCTTACTATAAACTTCTTCAACATCAATACTGATAACACCAGTACTAGAATTATAAGAAAGGTCTCCTGTAACACTAATAGCGTTTTTAGCATCACTATCAGCTCGAGCAGCGGTGTAATAAAGATTAGTAGAACCTTCTGAAAGATCATCTGTAGATTTAGCTGCAATGTTTGCATCTACTCTAGCATCAGTATAATATAAATTTGTTAGTTCTGGTATTTCAGCAGTGTTTACAGCTCCTGGAGTTGAGCTGAAATTAATTGTAACAGCGCCGCTTGTTACAGCAAAATCATCACTACTGAATGAGGCAATACCTTTATTAGTATCGGTTGCATCCTCTCCCTTTATTTCACCCGATGATATATCAATACCCTCACCGGCAGTAAAATGAGCTCTAACTTCAGCAGCAGTAGGACCAGTGTAAGATATTACTCCAGTTGATTCTGTATATGATAAAGAACCATCACCACCGTTATCAGTAACACTAATTGATCTTTTAGCATCGCTATCTGCTCTTGCAGTAGTATAATAAAGGTTTGAGCCTTCAGTTAGATTAGTAGTAGTATGATTTGAAATATCAGAAGCTGTACCAGTTAAAGTACCAGTAAATCCCGTAGTCGCTTCAATTGTTGTACCAGAAATCTGTTTTGCTCTTAGATCTGCATAAGAGTATGTAGCGTGAGCAGTATTAATACTACCTGATGGTTCGGGCGTATAGTTATCAAAGAACTTCCAAGTACCGTCTGATGTATCTCTAAACAATCCAGCGTGGCGATAAATATCATCTGGTTCGTTATAGTTACCAGCGAGACCAATTTGAACGTTAATCGGTGACGCATCACCTGACCAGCTATCATTAAGATCATGCCCAGTAGCAGCATCAAAGTCTATAGAAACACCATAGCCTAAAGGCGCTATAAGTCCGTTATTAGTAAGGTTCCATGTAGATGGGCCTAGTGCAGAATCAAATGGTTGTACACCAGCACCAAAACTATCTAACGCCCATTCAATAGTATCTCCGCCGGTCGCACTAATTCTAACTCTAAAAGTCTCGTCTGAATCGCCTTTAAAGTGGCCAGTGAATGTAGCGTTTTGGTCGCCAGTACCATTAAAGTTAGTATTACCTGCACCGATTGTATCACCAGCACCAAGATAGATAAATGTATCCGCAACGTTGAGGTTTGATACCGCAGTACGAGTTTCCGTACCTAGAACGTTTAGGTTACCACCGATAGTAAGATCTGCATCTATTCTACCGTCACCTGCAACTCTTAAAGTTTCTACTACTTCTTTTGTAATAGTAACTTGAACACAACCACCAACATTATTTGCTTCGGCTGAATCAGCAACCAGAACCGTACCTATTTCAACTGCATAGTTTGGATAAACTGGGTTGTTAGAAATTAACTCACCTGCAGAATCTACTGATACGTGTACTACATCGCCGGCTACAAAGTTTTGAGTGTCTAATCCTCCGACTAAACCCCTATTAATTACTAAACCATATTGGCCAGGAGAAATAATATCTTTAGTTAAACCTAAAGTTTTGTATACTGTATTTAAACTATTTGCTCTTGCTAGTGCTACAGTTGGGAAGTCATTTGATGCACCAGTTACATAAACTGCTTTACCTTTATCAATCTGGCTACCAGAGTTATTAAAGACTCTTGTTACTTCTTCTTGTCCCAGTTTTATTACACTTGCAGTAGAAGATTTATATACTAGAGCATCAGGTCCAGGGTTGTACCATAATCCACCTTCAACTGTTGTTGGAGCACTTCCGTCAGGATAACTAGTGGGATCTAATTCAATATACCCTAAGTTTGCCCGGCCTGCGTCAATGCTATCTACGGTAAGGTTAGATGCATTTATTTGTGTTATAGATGCAGAATCACTTGTAATTTGTCCTATTGTCGCAGAATCGAAAACACCTTGACCAGCTTGTAATTTTATTTTACCTGAATTATGATTTCTCATAACCATGCTGCCATCGCTATCTGCCATGACTAGTGTGCCCAAATAAATGGAATTACCGCTTAGGTATAAATCTTTCCATTTTTGTGCTGAATCACCTAGATTATAAGCACTATCTGCTCCTGGAAGTAAATGGCCTGTAACAGTAACTGGACCGGTAACATCTATTCCTGCATTAAATTTTACTGCAGTACCAAAGCTATCGATTAGAGTATTAAACTCTCCACCATCAGCTGTATTAATTGTTAGTGTACTATTAACCCCGCTCCAAGATGTAGAATCAACACCTGCAACATTCACAGTTCCAGCCGCAGTTAACCTACCTTGTTGGTCGACAGTAAATGTAGGAACCAAGCTAGCCGATCCGTATGATCCTGGAGTCACGCTTGTGTCGTCTAAATTTACTGTATTTGTTGCAGCATCATACGTAAGAGCGGTTCCACCAGATATAGCAGCGTCAAGGTCTGAATCAAAATTAGCAGCAGAGTATATGCTCTCAACGTCAATGCTAAAATCGCCAGTAGTTGAGTTATATGATAAATCACCGCTTGCGCTAAGATGACTTCTAACTGCAGAAGCAGATGTGGCATCTCCTAATGCACTATCAAATCTTGCTCTAGTATAATAAAGATTATCGCCTTCTGAAAGATTAGTAGTGGATTTAGTTGCTAATCTTACATCAAATGCACTATCTACTCTCGACTGAGTATAATAAAGGTTTGTACCTTCAGCAACATCAGTTGTAGTTCTATCTGCAAATCCTTGGTTAATGTCGGAATCTGTTCTTACCTTAGTGTAATAAAGATTAGAACCTTCTGTAAGATCTGCAGTTGATTTTGTCGTTAGTCTATTATCAAAGTCAGAATCGGCTCTCGTAGTTGTATAATAGAGGTTGCTACCTTCTGATAGATCGCTAGTAGTGTTGGATTTTATTTCATCAATATAGAATGTACCAACCATAGCGGCATGTATTCCGCACTGATAAACTAGAGTATCGGGTGCATCAAATGGTACCGTGAATGTGATTTGATTAGTACCGTCACCTACTACGCCTGAAGTATATTGCGTACCTCCGTCTTCCAATCTTATTTCGATAGGATGCGAGCCGTGTGACGGATTATTGATAATATATGTTTTACCACGTTGAAGATATATAGATGGATTATCGCCAGATTGTACAGGGAAACCATCTCCTGTAAATTGATAAGCTCCGCCATTTGCACTTGCTACATCAATTATAACTTCAGCTCTTCTGATAATTTCGAAAGTGTCATGAGCTGAGTCATAAGTTAAAGTAACTGAAGATTGTAAAGCGTTATCTAGATCTGAGTCAAAGTTACTAGCGTCGTAGACTTGAGAAACGTCAACAGAAAATTCACCAGTACTAGAATTATAGACAATATCGCCAGATGTAGAAAAATAGTTTCTAATAGCAGATATGCTAGTAGTATCTCCTAATGCACTATCAAATCTTGCTCTAGTATAATAAAGATTAGAACCTTCTGCTAAATTACCAGTATTATAAGGATCTAAAGTAATTACTTCGGCAAAGGTTCCGCCATCTGCGGTACTAATAGTAAACGTACCATTAGATGAATCAAAGTCTATACTTGAAACGCCTGCGACTGCAACCTCTCCGGCTGATTCCACTAAACCTAAATCATTTAACTTAAATACCGGAATATTGGTTGCGCCGCCATATGTTCCTGCTGCTGCTCCAGCACTATCTAGAGCTATGTTTAAGTTATAGTCTAATCCTACTTTTGCGCCAGAAGTAGTTATTCCATTTCCGCCAATAGCATTTACAATTTCATTGCCGTATAGCTCAACAGAATCTATAAATCCTTCATCTGTTTTAAATTGTAAATTCGAAACTTTTCCTATTTCCGTATCAACATATATCTTAGGAGTAAGGTCATTATTATTAAATACTGAAACGTCATCTACACTAACAGTATTAGCTTCTAAATTGCCTGCTATATCTACAGCACCACTTATAGTAGTTGCAGCTGAAGTAATAGTTAGATTATTACCAGACATTGTTAGCGTATCGCTATCAAACTGGAAATTATCTATATTAAGATTATTAAGAACAGAGGTATTTACAAAGGCGGCCGCTGCAGAATCGTACCTTAAAAGCTGGTTATCAGCTAAAGATGTTAAAGAAAATCCTGAAAGGTTCTGGATACTGAATGACCCTGAAGTAACATTTCTTAAAGGAGTTCCGACAACAACCTTTTTAATTATAGTAGTTACTGCCATCTTATGCTCCTGCCTGTGTAACGTTAGGAGTTACTTGAAACCTACCTTCTAAAACTCTTTCAACAATAGTATCTCCATCGCTATCAGTAAAAGAAAGATTAACGTCATAAACGTATCTTCCAATTTGAAGCGCACTAGTATCAGTATTGGTGAGAGAAATGGTTGCTATACCGCCCGTAGGCGGAGCAGCTATAATTGAATTAAAATCTACAGAAGCTTCTGAGCTATAATTGCGCTTTAAAGATGCACTAACTGAATGATTTGTTAAATTCTTAGTATTACCATTGGCATCAAGCATATGAATCTCAATGGCAATGTCAGTACCCTTGTCTACACTAAATTCTTCGTATTGGGCCATAAAACACTCCTGGTTTCTTTGTCGGACGTGCTAAATCGCCCCTGCCTTATATTTAGTGTTATTTATAAGAAAAGGAACTTATGTTTGATGAATTATAAGAATTTATCTCCACCACATTTCGTGGATCCAGGACATGCTCGAGGCGGTCGAGCCTGGCCAAGATATTATAATGTCATCTGAAGTAAGATCAACACTTTCATTTACGAAAATTCTTTTATACTTAGACACTTTGTTTGATTCAACGTTCCTTGTGCCAACGCTTTGATAACTTGAAAGGTAAAATTGCGGTCTCGTAGGAGAGTTATTTCCTCCACCAGCTTTAATATATACAAAAACAAAAGAGTTTATTCCAATATTCACCGCAGAGTCATCCATTGTATAAGCTCTGGAAGTTGCCGTACCTGCATTACTAAACTGTAATGTGATGTTTCCAGTCCAACTCTGAGTTCCGGATGCAATTGAGTTACATGTCATTTTTAATAGTGCTTCACTAAAATCATTTGTAGTGGGTTGTACGTTTTGTGTGTTCAAGTTCACAGTACCTGCCGTCCAAGAAGCACTGCTTCTTTGATAAGACGAACCATTGTTCCACCGCCTTTGATCGTGAACGCTAGTAGGGACTACTGCAATATTAGATAACCCATAACTATCACTCAAAACTTCTACACCGTTAATTTTATATCCCATTTGTTATACCTTTATTTGCAACCATTAACCACGCCAGAAGCATCTGTGCGTCCATGTCATAGTTGAAGGGCCGCCTCGCCATCTTATTTCAACGTCATCGGTAGTGTAATCCATATGTTGTCCTGCTAAGCTAACTGATGACATGATATCTTCCACATTTGGATCTGTATAATAAGCTCTGATAAGACTCTTTCGATCATTATTAGGATTGGATATATTACTCTCTGTTGTTCGCACATGTATTAATAACTTTTGATTTAAACTAATTGGTGGATTCGACGTAAACGCAAGCCAAAGCCATTGATGGCTACTGCCAAATCTGTATTCGATATTATTTGACCAGTTTTGACCTGAACCACCACTTAGCGCAGTGCACTTAAATTCAAACCAAGCATCGCTGAAATCATTTGTAGTGGGTTGTACGTTTTGCGTACGCAAGTTTACAGTAGTGTCAAAAAAGGGGCCCCAGGTGGGACCTAAAGAGTATGTGCTTCCTGTTGACCAATTTCTATGACTATTAACACTACTCACATCGTCTACGTTTAATAGACTTCTAGAGCCATTTATAATGGTCCACGTATTACCGTTGGCGTCTGATGTGATCAAACTCATTGCTTAAGCTCCGTTTTAGATAAGTAAAGATAATTCATCGATAGTAACATTTGTGCGTCCAAGTCATGCTTGGCGCTGAATGGGTCGGATATGCTATTCTAATAGTATTTTGATCCGATGAATTAAATGACCCCCAATTAAAAAATCCAAAAAAGCTTTTATAACTGTTAGTAAGCTGATCAAGATATCCTGTTTGTGAATTAAATTTCTGATAAGCATGTGCAAGATAATAAGTATAAACCGAGGAGTTCTGAGCTCCGTTAAACACAACATGAATATACGCCTGATTACCAACATTTGTGTAATTGGCAAAGCTAATTAATGGTTCATTCTCATAATTGGTCCCAATCTCCCATGTCACACTACCATTAAAAGAATAGGTGTTGGATCCACCTGACATCGCAGTGCAACGAATCTCGAAAACGGCTTCTCTAAAATCCTTTGTTTGGGGCCAGCATTGTTGAGCTCTAAGATCGTAGGTTGTCGCTGTCGAAGTGTTGGCATGAGTGAAGCTACCAAATGCTTCGTTCCATCCACCCGACCCAAAGAATTTTTGCATAGTCCCTGTGTCAATATCAGTTATATTTTCGATATCAGGTTTGGTCCCAAAAGTAAAACCAGATGGTATAACCGTACTACCGTTTATTTTAAATGCCATTAATTACACCTCGGGTTGGCTGGGCCAATCGTCATCTTCTAATAACGGCCAGTTAGAGTGTGTAGGTAAGTCTCTTAGAGATGCTCTATAAGTCTGATAAGGGCTTCTAATAGAATCTGGAACATCTACACCTTGTGTCCAATCACATTTTTTTAGAAGCTCTGTTCTTCTTTCCTTTTGTGCATTAATAAAAGCAGGATCTGTAAAAAGAAATACTCTGTGTGCCTCTGCCTGCTCAATCATTTCAGGTGTCATATCTGCGGTCTGGACTGTGCCATCGCTGTCAATGTAATCATATGTTGTTACTACTGGCATTTTAGTTACCCTTCAATTCTTCTATTTCTTGTTTTAATTCTTTGATAGCTTCAATTAGCACGCCAACCATCTTACCATAGTCAACCGCTTTCATTCCTTCAGTATCAGTATGAACAACTTCTGGAAGAACCTCTTCTACCTCTTGAGCAATCACACCAACCTTACGCTCATCTTTACCAATCTTGTTATACCACACACCACGTAGCTGTGATACTAGATCTAAGCCATTTGCAACAGTTTCAATGTTCTCTTTGGTTCTTACATCAGAAACAGATGTAATGTCACCTTGAACTGTTAGATCATCACTACTGAATGTTGAGTTAAGAGTCGCTAAGTTGGCTCCAGTATAGATTTTAAGAGTGTTGTTTGTATTTAAATCAAATCCAGCACGTTCAGTACCATCAGCGTACAAACCAATTTGCCCGGTTTGGGGATTTAAATTAACATCACCGCCGTTGTCCGCCGCATCACCCGTGTATAAGGTTAAGGCACCGTTAGTTGCACCTACGTTTAAATCATCAGTTGCAATGATTTTTTGGTCTATTACTCCGAGATAAAACTCGATTTGATCATTAGCTGTTGCGCCTCGCATATAAACACGACCATCAGTTGGGACTAGATAAATATCCTCTGTTGCTTTAATATACGTTTGCACAGGGCTGTTTATAGTTGTGCCAACAAGACTTTGGTTTGAGCTCGTGATTGAATTAAACCCAGAACCACCGTTTTGAATATAGAATTTTAATACCCCGTTTTCATCACCACTAGTGGTTGATCCAGCCGTGTATCCAGTAGTGCCTTGCATCCATGCATAATCATGTCTAACATTTGAAGAGTTTCGTCCTGCAAATCTTATATATCCGCAATTGGTGTTGTGAGCCATAGAAGTATCAGTATTCATTAACCTCAGTTCTATAGGGCGGCTTAGTGAATTTGAAGTAGATTGAGATAGCGTTAATGCACCAGTACTTGTAATATTACCTAACGTTTCAGACAATGTAATTGGTTCAAATTTAATTCTGTCGTGTTCGTAAGTCGAGTCAAAGCTAAACTCTGTACCTGATAGAACTAAGCCGTCACCAGCTGAGTAGGTAGTATTTGTATCAGCATCATCCCGCCATGCAGGATTACCACTTACGTCTGTTTTCCAAACTTTACTTGCAACAGAACCTGGTGCAGCCACATAACCAGCTATAGTTTTAGTGTTTGCATTCCAAGTGTTTGTATTTGTATCGGCATCATCTCGCCATGAGGGAACACCACTTGCATTTGTTTTCCAAACTTTATTAGCTTGGCCAGCGCCTGATGCAACATAACCATCCGCCGTACTACTGTTTGCATTCCAAGTGTCATTATCAGCACCGGTAATAGTAAGTTCGGTGGCAGATGTTCTGGTAACTGAAACGCTTCCAGAGCCTGTAAACTTTACTCTATCTGAATCTCCATCAGAACCTAAAAGTCTTATATCTGTCCCAGCGCTAGGAGAAGCTAGACCGTAAGTAGTATTGTCATTATTATCAGTCCATGGAACATTAACATATGCCTTATCACCAGATAGTTCAACAGGATAGTTCTTACCAGATTCAGTGTAACCTACCTGTATACCACCTCTAGTACCATTAGTTGCCTTTGGTAAAGAATAGACATTGTTATTATATTCTGAAGATACTGGAATATTGTAATAGGTTGTGCCGTCATTTGTAAACTGCCAACGATCATCAGTCTCGTCCCACTTTAACACAGTATTACTTTGAGTTCCGCGCTCAATTTCAATGCCAGCATCTTCTGATGGATTAGTACCACCAAAGTCATTGTTGAGGACAATAGTGTTATCACCAATATTAAGTTGTGTAGCATTAATTTCTGTTACTTCACCTTGGAATACTACATTGCCGTTAAATGTAATGTCTGAGTCATTAATATGGATATAACCGTTATTGGTATCACCGTGTATTTTAACCCCATTACCGCTTTTAACAAATCTACCAAAACGAGTACCGTTATTTTCTAAGAAAACGTTACCGTTGCCAGCATCAAGGTTAATGCTGTTAACTGTATCAAGAGTTACGTCATAACCTTTAGTGGTGACATCAATTTGATCTGTTCCAATGTGTAGATCTCTACTAGACCAAATACGAGATTTATTCCCACTTAGATATGGTTGCAATGACAGCCCAACATTAGTACTATCATTATGAATTATGCCAAGGGAATTACTCTTTACATAAAAAGAATTTGTACCATCAGTTGTCATGATTGGAGCATTAGTATCACTGTAATAACCAGCTGTATCAATTTTCAACGAAGGATTAGCAAAACCATCTTGCTTAAAGTTAAAGTTGCCATCAGCAGCTGAAGTAAGGTTAATATCAGCAGCTGAAGTAAGAGTAATATCCCCGCTAGTATTTTGAATACTGTCTACTGTTAAGATACCAGTTGTTGCTGCGTTTGCAGTAAGGTCGCGAGTAAAGATATTGTCAAATGCCGCGCTATCATTTTGAAGTGCTAATCTATTAAGGCCAGTAAGTGTTCCTGCTTCCCAATAATCTCCTAATTCATTCCATTGTAGTACTGCGCTATCAGTGCTTGGACGATCAACAGCTAATCCTGCTCTATTAATATCATTTACTGAAACACCGTCGTTTACTATCGTATAGCTGCTTGCATTCCTACTTACTCCAGTGGTAGTAAATGTTCCATTCACAGTAAAACCAGTAGAAACACTCAAAATGTCGAACGTAGCGCTATCTGCAGAAATACTTTCTATACCTGATATCTTATCTGGTAAACTGATAGTAGCGGAAGATCCTTCTCCCGGCGTATGAGAAACAGTAATCTCATTAGCTGTGCCTGAGATACCTGACACATAGTTGCCAGTAGTTTCTGTTCCAAGAATAACACCATCGTCTTTGATTGTTACTGCACCGTCAGTCACAGAGAAGTTTTGTGTACTGAATGAAGCTACACCTTTGTTAGATGATGTTGCCACTTCGCCATCAATCTTAATATTATTATTAGATACAGTTGTGGTAATACCTTCACCTGCTTCAAAAGTTATCGTATCTCCTAACGAAACATTATCATCAGTACCTGTTTCAGCAGAAATAGTGAATGCAGTTCCTGTTGAAGTTACATTACCACCAATGTCCAAATTACCTGTGATATACGCTGAGTCATTAACCGTTAAGGCATCATCAAGAGTAGTAGTTCCCTGAACATTTAAAGCGTTACTTACAGTCGCGCTATCAAGAGTGGTAATTCCCTGAACATCTAAATCACCTGATATAGTTGCGGAATCAGCAGCTAAATTATCAGCGTTAACTGTACCAGTAAAATAACCATCGCGCCACTGCTGACTATTGCTACCTAAATCAAAAGAGTTATCTGCGTTGGGAATAATACTAGAATTAACATCGGCAGTGAATACTACATTGTCGGTATTAGCATCACCAAGAGTAACTGAGCCATTTGTACCGGCTTTAAAATTAACGGTACCGTCTACAGTAAGAGAGCCATCTACTTGTAAGTCGTTTGTAACTGTCACGGTAGTATCTGCAACTTCAATTCTTGAAGATCCGCCAGTATGTATATCTACTGCATCCGTACCAAATACAACTTTTGTATTATCATTACCTGAATGGATAATAGCATCTTTTACGTGCACGTTTGCTACGTCGTTAATATCGTATGTTCCAAGGGATAGTTCACCGTCTATCGTAGTACTGTCAAGAGTAGTCAATCCAGTTACATTAAAAGTAGTATCATCCCATGTAAGGTTGGCATTATCTTCTAATTCTCCAGAAGTACCCGCAAATACAATTCTGTTATCAGTTAAGTCAGTAACTTTCATAGTACCAATAGTAGCACTATCAGCTGAAACTTCATCAATGTAGCCAGTTCCATCTACATATAAATCACGCCATTCTTGTCCAGTGCTACCTAGATCAAAGGCGTCATCTGTATTAGGAATAATACTTGAATTTATATCAGCATCGAATACGACGTTATCTGTATTGTCATCTCCAAGTGTTACAGTTCCTGAAGAACCAGCTTTCATGTTAACAATACCGTGGACTGTTAGACTTCCACCGATATCAACATTAGTATCTACTTTTAAATTACCTGCAAGTCTACTTGTAGATGAGCTATCATACACATCTAGTTTTGGTGTTCTTACTTTAATTGTGTCAGCAGAATCTAACTTTGCCTCGTGCTCTTGTAACGCCTCGCCAATAGTAGGTCTGCTTCCAGCGAAAGTAGATCTACCGCTAGTTTGATCAATGCTTGTTAGGCTCATATCACCAACTGAATCTAACAGCTGGTTAATTCTTCTTCGCTGCGTATTTAACGTATCAGTTAAAGTTATATTAGGTATTTTTGAATTAGCCATTTGAACCGTTCTCTAATAGTTTTTGGAGCATTGTTTTTATATCGTTTACATCACTTTTAAGTTGATCTATTTCATCTAGCTCTTTTTGCTTTCTCACATTAATCAGATTATTATACTTATGTTTGTTCTTATTTATATTCAAAATCATGTTAGTATTAGGATCTCTTACTAAATCCGGATAATCTTTTACTGGTATATAGTCTGCCATTATGAGGTAGCTATTGTTCTTAAGTTTCTAAAACGAGGGAATCTAGTAGATTTCTCAGCATTCATTGTTATTTTTATTTGATACTCGTCAAAAGGAGAGACATTGAATACGTTAAACTCATATTCAACAAACCTAGAAAGGTCGCTGCTAGGCGGAATGTCTATATAACTATTACCCTTAGTTACTTTTATGTCTTTAGAAAAAGCTGTCCAATCTTGCTCAGAAAGTTTGTTTCCACTTGAATTTAAATTGGTCCTAAACCATATATCAAAATCAGCTCCTATAGGTCTTACTGCATCTACTAAAGTTACAATAGATGTAGAGGAGTTAGTAAGACTATAAACTATTGAAATATGTTTACTTCCACAAGTCCCGCCATCTGGAGAGGTTTCAGGTACATAATCTACAGTACTAATAAAGTTTCTATCAGTGGCTGTACCCACATCAGACTGCTGGTGGTCAATAAAATATGACACAGTTTCGACTTGAGAACTATTAACATTAAAATAAGGAGCCGTATTTGCATTCGAAGTAGATAAGTTTACGCTTACCACAGTTGAAGGATTCCCACCTAGTTTATTAACTTCTTGTGCTCTTGATGCTATTACAGCAGGTTCATCAAGTATTTGAGGCCCTGATAGATTTAAGCCAACCCCAGCAATAGCTTGGTATCCAGTATTAGTGTCATGCCAAGCTCCTATAGATGTAAAATCGGCACTAGCAGTAACGTTAGTACCAGATGGGGCTGATACTGGAATCTTAACCATAAATTCATCTATTTCGTGTTGTTCAGTAGCATATAAACCAGTACCGCCACCTCTAACAGAAGCAGTGGCTACTGAACCCATTTCAAACGTATAACCATACGGGTCTGCTGCAGTAATAACTCTATCGCCTAAAATGTTACTACCTAAGACGCCATTTACTGTATCTCCACTACTAAATCCTGTCGCGTCAGTGCTAAGAGTTACTGTATCTCCTACTCTAAAACCATGAGCGGGATGAAGAACAGAAACAGTAGCATCGCCAGCTGTAAATACTAAAGGATCATACACGTAATCGCCCAGTTGATTTTGTACTAGGCTTTCTGTTAATTTTTTAGGAGGTGGAGTATTTATTTCTAGCTTAGCAACAGAAGACAGCGCTGTATCGAACTGCGCTTTATATACTTTAAATGTTAAATCTTTTGTATTATCACCTTCCCATGTTGTGCCATTTGAAGATGAGTATAACGCGCCGCCCGAAGTATTCACGGTAGAGTTATATCTCGATGTAGTAGTTCCAATATTAAATTCACCGTTCTGAGCAAAATACGTTTGGTATGCACCAGCACCAGCGCTACTGTATATACACACCGATAAAAGTGTATTGGCTGGCACTTGTATAGGAGATGAAAATTCGAATTTGTATTCAGTCGCAGCTGAAAATGTTGTTGCAGCTTTGGCTCCAACTGCTGCAGCTGTTGCTACAACTCTGCTGCCTGGTATATACCTCTTCGAAGAAGGTTGGCCTCCCTCAGTCGTAGGCCTAAGCTCTAATGTGATAGGAAGCAATGGATCAGCTGAGTAAAAGAATATGCCTATACCTGTTAACACACTTGCTTCATCAACCACAAAGGTTTGTGCTGTAGGAGATTTTTGCTCTGTTAATTGTAGAATACCTGTCATTAGAAACCACCTCCAATTATACCATTACCTGAAGCAACAGATGCAACATTTGTAGCATTATATATGCTGGCGGGTCTAGCCTTTGGTCGAACAGATCCCATGTTCAACGGCGCTGATGAGCCCGGTAGAGAAAAAATAGGTTCGTTTTTAGGAGCAAAACACTGATTAACTCCCGCATGTGCGTCGTTATCATTATTATTGTCATTTTCGTAAAAAACGCTTTCAAAATATGAGTAACTTTCAGAAAACTGCTTGCTTTCAGTATTAGTATATTCGTACCAGTATTCGTTTTGACCTTGAGCATAGAATTGAGCAGCAGCGTATGATAAAGCTTCGTTTCTATCTAGAACGGATACATCTAGTGCGCTAAAGTTTGTACCATCAGTATTGATAGGCCAGTTTGTAGTAGTGTTAGATTGCAAATAAAATAACCCACTTAATGAACCATCTGCAGAAGAAGTTAATGCGACATCAGCACCACCATTTGTAGCTCCTCCTAAACCAGCGGGAAAGGCTGTTTCAGTTATATAAGAATCTCCAGGCTCTTTAATAGTTGAAGTTCTTGCTGCAGTCGTATAGTCTGTTAAGCTATATGAGGTATTGCAGTATTTTGTTATCTGCTTATCAGCAAAGAAAATCCAATGAGGAATATTAGGTCTCAAACCTTTAAACTCAAAAAATATAATTTTTGGTCTATGTATATCTACTTCACTATAACCTAAACGGTCCTGTTTTATAACATCACGTGTTCGTGTAACGTTTCTACTGCCCGTTCTTTTTACTTGTCTATATGGCATCTCTTTACCTTGTTTTTAACTGTAAGCACCAGTACTTACTGTGATAGTACCTTGAGAACTAATTTCTACAGTTCCATCTGGTAGCAATGATGCGTTTGATTGAGGCACAAAGGATTTGTCCACCAAACGTTTATTCGTCCAATAATCGCCTTCTGGCGTAAGCTCTGCTGTACCAATACTTTGAGGTATATCAAATTGATTAACAGATATAACACCTGTAGCTTCGTCTTGGCCAAAACCTGAAACTACTTCAGTATATTTTGGCCAGACATTATTGCCCTTTATTACACATGTGTCTAAAGATAAGTCAGAATCATATGTTAGACCTATTGATTTGTTGAAATAAAGCGGGAACAGCTCACGCGTGTCAGCCATATGGCCAGCTCTATAATCATCATCAAACCAATTTGATTGAAGAGTAGTTTCAAAATTATCTCCGGTAACGCCTTCAGTTTGCCTAATAAACGTAGCATTATCAGGATCGTATACTTCTAAAGATGATAACTCAGCTTCTATTAATGAGAGAGTTGTTATTCTTTCAACATTAGAAATTCTATCATCTAGTCTTCGGATATCTGACATCTTATATCCGCGATTATCATACTGTGTTACTCTTAAATCTTCATTATTAAATGTGAATGGATACATAACAATATCATACAACTTCATGTCCCTACCATCTACACCTGTAGGAGGAACTAATGAATAAGATGAAGCACCTTGGTGATACTTTAAAGTTCCAGAAGAAGTTAGAGTAAGCGCATCTCTCCTAGGTAGCCAGTACTTAGTTAAGCCTACGGTAATTGTTGATTGATTTTTAGGCAGTGGCTCAACACGGGCAATGCCTCCAGTAAACGTTTCATCAGCAGGATTTTTTAAGGATCTCATATCAATTACGTCGGCTAGGTGGTATGTATCACCTCTTGCCGTAGTATATTTGGGAATCTGACTAAATGTGATATCACCATAAGAAGCCGCTCCTCCAAAATACCCAGCGCCGATCGGAGTATCGTGTTGAAAGTACTTATATTCTACTGTGACCGTTCCGGCCGGAGCAGCTTGGCCACCTCTTAACTTACCTCTACCTGGTCCGTAATAGTTATCATCTTGTCCGTTATTTAAAATAAATTTATATGTTATAATTTCGTTAGTAGTATCATCTGTTACTTTATTAAATGAGAAGATATCAGCTTTTGAAAGTATAAACTCGTCGTTAACCAAACTAAGAGTTTCAGATGCCCAACTATTTGCGGCTGTGCCAGGTTGTAGCGATTTATTCTTACGAGTTAAAGTTGTAGTCTGATATGCAACAACATGGCCGTTACCATTCGAAGGACCGGTAATAGCAGCCTGTGTATTTGGACCGTTTCCACCATCGCTTAACGTTACACTTAAGTCAGTACTTAAATCGCCTCCTGAGTTAACCTGATACACCCAATCATCTGTTTCAGTAAATGTATCGGTGTTACCAGTATTAATTGTTACGCTACTAGCAGTTTTATTTACAGTGTACACTTTACCAACAGTAGCAGTCACAGAACTTATTTCTTGTACTCTGTCACGTGGCAGTTCAAACAATAGATCATTTTCTTGTCTATTATAAATGTCAAACCTACTTTGCACTGATTTTAAATTTGCATAGTTATCAGCATCTATACCAATAGATCTAATATCGCCAGAGCTATATGAACTATTTGTAATATTAATATCAAATATGTGAATTCTATAGTTTGTCTGTAGGTAATATAAAGCTCTTACTCTTGCTGTACCAAAATTTATTCCACCGCGATCTACGGCAGTGTATAGATTAACTTCAGTAAAGTCTTCTATATATCCTACGAGACCATACGCACTATCTGCTAACAGAAAATTACCTATATTAGCTCCGGACTTTTCACTAGTCTTTGATACGGTATCATTTATAATATTTCTTGGCTTTGATACTTTGATTGGTAGATTAAAATCTCTTTCGACTCTTGATCCATTTACAAAACCAGTTCCTCCTGAAACTTTAAAGTTTAAGAAGTCGTCGTCAGTATCAGTATTTATTGACAGGTCAAATTCACCGGTTGGTCTGCTCTCAATAAAATTACCTGTTTGAGAATAGGTTCTTGAATCGATAATACTACCTATTTTAGAAAGAATCTTATCGGGAGTTTTAGTAAGCGAAACTTGACCGTTGATTACCTTATAGACTTCATAAAATGTATCGCTTGCAACAATCTGATCTTTTGTTGTTAGAGTTAATGTAATTTTAAGTCTATCAGCGCCTGGAGATGTAAGGTTGGGAGTAGAACCTGAATTATCAAAAAGAGCTATATTATCAGCTGTAGTAATAATTTCTTCTACTACTTTAAAACCAACAGTGCCTGTAAAGGTAGGAGTGTATTTAGAAAGAACTAATGATTGAGCGTCAACCATTACAAGATGGTTTCCAGCATATGTATCAAACTGAGGAATATCAACAATAGAACATTTTCCAACCGCGTCATTCACTGACTGAATGGTAATATTACCTAAATCAGTTGTAAGAGTAGCTCCTGCAACAAATGGCTTAGAAACTGTAGTAACTTCAGCTTCGTCTGCTCCTCCAACTTTACCCTCTGACATCTTTACGAATAGCGTATCAGGATCTCCATTTGCAGCCGGTAAGACATCTTTTACTATAGCAAACAAATCACCATCATTTATTTTAGTACCCTTTAAAGCTGCATAACCTATAGGTAAAGAACTGACTTTCAAGTACGTGTAAGAAAAGGCATTGACACCTGAAGCAAGGCTTGCTGAATTATTAAATATTGCGCCTTCATTTACTATAAACCGTGAAAGCCTGGCTAGTTCTGCTTGTATAATAGATTGTGATTGCGTTAGCTCTCTAGCTTGAAGAGCACGACCGTTATTAAAAAGAATACGATGGTAGTGATCACTATCTCTGAAGTCATCATTATATTCACTCAAGAACGTGGTGTTAGTAAGATTAGTTGCCATTGTTTATCCTTAGAGTTTAATAACTACTTTAATATCTTCAGTTTGAGCTGCATCTCGTGGGAGTTTTTGTCTGTTATTTAAAAAGAGTAACTCTCCAGAATATATATCAATCTCTCCAGCGACAATATCAGATATAGTAAATGTTCCAGCTTTACCTGTTATAGTTACGGTTTCTCCGATAGTAAAGTTCGAAAATCCAGTTTCTTCATTTTGATGATACCAAATTGTAGAAATACCATCAAAATAGTCTATATATCCGCTGGCACTACCCGCTCCATTAATTGTTACGTCGTTGGCCCAAGAAAGCTCAGATATGGTTTCACTTAATACTATCTGCTTAACTGCTCTACCTTGTGTTTCAGTAAATAACGCACCGCCAGGTTGCTTAATATTTTTTAATAAGCCTATCTGTCTATACTCGTTATCAACTATCCAATCACCAGATACGTCGCCTTCGGGTTTGATATTAAACATTATGCTTGTAGATCGTAGATCCGATCTAGCATCTGCACCAATTCCTCCTTCAACAGCAAAAATGGGAAATACCTCTGCACTTGCTCCACTTGTTAAATTAGTTTGATCTACTGTTATTGAGGCTTGATTATACCCTGATCCTAAATCTGATACAATATTAGTAACGGCCGAACTTGTTCCAACTTGAACTGCAGCAAGCTTTCCGGTATTATCTAAAATAGCGTGTGCATTTGCTCCAGTACCGTCACCAACTACTGTAAGGCTAGGAGCTGCCGAGTAAACACCGCTGTTACTTTTAACTCTATAACCTATAATTTGTCCATCAATTGATGCATCCTGCACAGCTTTTTGAGGAGCTTCAGGATCAGTTGGCGCAGCATCAATTACGAACTTGACAGGCATAAAGTTAGAAGTTAAAAATCTATTTGCATCAGCAGTAGTAATAGTATACATGTACTTCCATATATATCCATCATTTTCAACCGGCAAAGTAGTATCTGTATGGTCTGGAAGGAAATTAGATACGACCGGAGATCCAAAACTATTTTTACCTTGACGAATACAAACATAAACATGGTTATCAGCTGTTTTAACGTAGTAACCAGGAGTTGGCTGACCAACTTGGTTGTCATTAAAAGAAGGGTAAACGGTATTGGTTGTCCAATCAGTTAAAGGTACAACGAAAGAAAAAGCTTCAACTGCTTTTACAGATTGCATATTATATCTAAATAGTCTTCTATCTCTTTCAGTATTGCTGGGATCAGGCGTGACATCAGTGCCCAGCGCTGGCTGCCAAATTTGAGAGTGCCCTACGCCGATATAGAAATAGTTATCGGAATCACCAAGGTTTATGCCCTCATTTTCATCGAATACCTGTTGTGTAAATTGTCTTTTTATTCTGTCTGTAATAATTGCTGGCATTGTCTATTTCCTATACGACTGCGTATCCATAACCACCTACTATAATCCATCCACTTGTAGTATTCCATATAAGATGAACTGAATCGAGAGGATCAAAATTTATGCTTGTTCCGTGAGCGAGTGTGTCGGGTGTTAAACTTACTGTTCCAGTTCCTCCAGCGACTCTCGTGAATATTTTTGTTTCGCCCTGAAAGGTTCCATCTGCTAGTTGTACTGTGCCAGAAGATGTTCCTGTAAGAACTATATATCCGTATTCTTGGTCTGCTGCGGTTCCATTTGCTGCAGTAGCCGATTGTACACCAACTTTATCTGCTACTACAACACCAATTCCCTTAGGCCTTAAAATCAGGTTTACGTTATTATCAGCCCCAATAGCTTCGATAATCGGAGAAGAACCGGTAGCTGTATCTGATACTTTAATGTTATTTCTCGAAGAAGTAAAGTCATCAGTAAAAGATATTACTGAGTTCCCAATAGAATCTGCTAAATATTGGTGAACTCTTGCTTGCTGTATGATTGGATCAAACAGTGTTTTATTCGTAAGAGTACCTGCAGCATCATTTAAAACTAAAGTATCATCTGCTGTTAAAGATGGAATACCAACGTCTTGATTTGCAGTTAATGCACCCGCAACAAAATTGTAAGCGTGACTGAGGTCATTATCTTTTATACTTAAATTAAGTATAGAAGGATTATTTAAATCAGCACTATCTACGGTTTTATTTCTTAAGGTTTGTGTCGCAACATCAACTACTATGTTACCAGCCGAATCTGGAAAATCAATACTAATTTCTTGTGTAGGATCTGCTGCTCCTATTTTAGTTCTAGCAGTAACACCAATTATATCAAAACCACTGTCTGTAAGAGAAGTCGTATTAGGACCTACTACCTCACCGCCTAAAATGTTGTATAATTCTGTAAAATTGGCATTCATTTTTAAGCCTGCAGCACGTAAGGTATCTCCGGTCCTATCATTTGCCGCTGCGCCTACATTGATTGTCTGTCTCGCCATAACTTACTCTCTAATTTGGTTTATAGTATTTATACATGCTAAAGTGGATAATCCGCTGAATCAGCACTATTAACAGCGTCAAATACGGTTGAGAATTTGCCCATATCCATTGTAGCAAATATGGCTGTTTCGGCAGAGTCTTGATCCACTGTAAGTATAAGTTCTGAAGTATCTCCAGAATCATCCATCAAGGTACCTGCAAATCCAGTAATATCAAACACAGATCTATCTGCATCCATATTTCCGATTTGAATATCTGAAGTATTAGAAACTGTAGCTTCTGTTGTAATTCTAACTATACCTAAATCGCTATCATGTAAAAGCAGTGTTTCTGAAGTATCTGCTGTAACACCTAGCTCTGCTTCAAGTTCAACTAGTAGTAACTCATCAGGTTCATCTATAATTTCAGATTGCTGTATCTGAAGTCCATCAGTATTAACAAGTTCTAATAAAAGTTCAGCTCCAAGAAAAACTCCTGCAGGATGTACAAACAATTTATAGGTATCTACCCACTCATTTAAAGGTATGCCTATTCGAATAAGTACAGACAATACTTGATAAAGTTTATCATCTGTAATAAACTTACGCGACTCTGGGCCTATTACAGAAGCCTGGGTCTTTATCTGTTGGCCATTACCATTAACATCACTTAGATCATAGTCTATAGCTGGCCCAACTTTAAATACATTATCTTTTGGATATATAATTTGCGGGTCTTCACCAAAAAATCCTCTAAAGAACTGCTCAATGCTATATTTAGTACCCTTTGACCTGTACAGAGTATTAGAAAACTTTATAGCTTCTCTTTTATTAATGAACCCGCCAAAATACGCTTGACCCAATAGAAGCTCGTCTTCAAGATACTGTAATAAATCAACTGGTACTTGAGTAGCGTCTCGAGAAGAGTTTAGTCTTTTAATTTTACCAGAAGGGTTATCAGCTGATTCCATCCATTCATAATAAGCTTCAAATAACTTTATTAAGTTTGGATAATCCGTTTTAAAATGATCTGGTAAAACATTTCCAATATCACTTCTTAAGAAGCTTAAGTCTGTTCGATTATTATCGAGAAGGGTTTTATCATTAGTAGACATTAGTTGATTGCACTTACTGTTACTGCAGTTGTGGTTGACCTATCTTTATCAAAATTTAATATTTCATTTCGCGTAGGAGCTATTGCACTTTGGTTAGATGGTACCGCCGCCAGTTTTATAAGGTTAAGTCCAGCCGATATACTAGTAGGATTAAAATTGTTGATAGTAACTATTCCATCAACTGCATTAAAGTTACCTATATTGTCAACTAGTATATCGTCACCAGCAGAAGCTACAATCTGTATAATATTTGTAGACAACTTATTTCGTAGCAAGCATGTTGTACCTTGATAAGTAAAAGCATTACTCGTAATGATATATTCGTTGTCATCTGGTATAGCAATAGGAACTGGAAATTGAAGGTTTACACTCTTATTCACTGCAACGGCTTTTAATGTATCAACAATATATGCAAAATTCTCGTTGCTAATATCTAGTTGGATCATTAGGTTAGCAGCATCTTCATATCTGCCTTCAACAACATTATTAACTATAGTATCAAACGATGATTCTACTCTATTTCCTATTAAAACAGATCTAGCCGCAGGAGCTATTAAAAGAGAATTAATGACCAATATTAAGTTTGGTGAGGTAGGAGTAAACCTTTGCTGCATTCTTATATTAGATCTAGATGAAAGAATAGCTGGAGAAGAAGCATCGACTTCTGTTAGTACGTTTGATCTCCTAAATGCTTGCTTAAAGCCACCAGTGTTGTCTGTAAAGTACCCCGCAATAATATTGTTTACATTATTTTGTACGGCATTTAAAGTTAAGTCGGTAAGCTTAGGGTTAAATTGAAAGAATGTATCAGTTTCAATAAAAGTCTCAATAGGATCTATGAATCTAATATTAAATGAAACTATTGATAATTGTGCAGCTAAATTTCTTATAGCCTGTTTAGTAGTAGAGATAGTATCTGCAGTTACTCCATTTTCAAACAGGATAGAAATATATACCGCACCAAATTCTGGATTAACAGCTTCTTCGCCACCCCATGAAGCTATATCTTCAATGAGTGTAGAATAGCTTTGTAAGATAAGTGAAGAATAGTCTCCGGCAGTAACCATCCTATTCTGAGTAGCGTATTGAAACGGAGCGTTTTTCCTAATTGACTCTATTGATTCTTTATTATCACCACCTATAGAATTTACGTATGTTACTACGTTTAAGTCTGCTGATATATTACCCTGAGAAAACTGAGATGCAGGAGTAAAATCTGAGGCTCCATTTGCAGTAGCGCCTTTTACTGAAAGATAGCTAATTTCAATTCTGCTACCTGTAGTTGGAGCGATACCAAACGTTTCGCCATCACCAAACGATAGATCAAAATACCCATTTGGCGATTCTTTTAAAATATATATCGTCGAGTTAGCGCTAATCGAAGTAGCGCCTGAAATATTTTGGTACTGAGTAAAATCTGAAGATACTCCAGAAGCATATACCTTTACGGTGACAGTATCGGCATCAATAGTTGTATCAGGTATAACATACACTGGGTTGTCTTGATATTCACCTACTAAAAATGTTTTAGTTCTCAAAGAACCTTCAAAAATAGAAATCCTATTAGAACCATCATTAGTTTTAAACTCATAAAACCCTGTTCCGTCATCAATAGCTTCAAAAGGTTGTACAGTTTGAAACGAATAAGAGGTATCATCTACGCTTGTAGTAAATTTAGTATAGGCTGGTAAGGATACTGTTTCTTCTCTTCCTGCAGCACTCGAATTAAATGTTAACCTTACCTTCGCTTGTGCAGCAGTATCAGTATCTGGAACATAACCGATTCCTTCAGATAATGATACCACTGAACTTCTTAATTGTGCTGTTGGTAGGTAAGATTCGTTAAGAGCAAAATTTGCTATTAAAGCATTAAGATGAGTATTATATGCTAATACATCAAGAATATTAGAAAGGCCAGATGCCTCAAAATTGTAGTCTCTAAACTCATCTTTATTAGCAAGATAGTCCTTTAAATTGCTTTTAATATTATTAAAGTCTAAAGCTGATGATTTTATAGTTGTGGCCATATTACCTTAACCTTGATAGCGAAGTCGTAAATACCACAACTTCTTCTGAGTTTATAATTTGAAATTCTATCATAACGTTTATAGAATTTTGTGATTCTTTATAACTTACCTGTACATCTCTAACTATGGCTCTAGGCTCGTATATTTGAATAGCATTAAATATATTTTCTTTTATTTCATCTTCAACATCTTCATCTACAAGTTCAAATAAGAGGCTTGTAATATCACCGCCATAAAAAAGCTCAAAGGGTTTTTCATAGAAATTAGTAAGAATAAGATTTTTTACAGCCTGTTTAACGGCTGCAGCTTCTTTTTTAACAAATATCTCACCATTCGCCTTTGCAGTAAACGAAAGATCTATATCTCTATATTCTACGCTTCTACTTGCATTGATAGTAGACCTGCTAAGATCTCCGTCTTCTCTTGATAATATTCTTGCAGTAGCCATAAAAGTTCTCTGTTTTATTTAGTGTTATTTATAAGGCTTTAGCAAAAGAAACATCAAAACCTTTACTCCAAGTTCCAGCAGATCCTGCACCGCCCTGTCTCCATGCACTCTCATCATAATGAATAAACCCAGTCCTCTCGGTCACTCCCTCAACGGTCCTTTCTGAAGAATAACCGCCAATACCGGGACGAACTCCACGTGCCTTTGCGTTCTTAACTAAAATACGAATATACCGTTGGTAGAGGGATGCGTTTTCTGACGGCATTATTCTGACGCCATTTAGCATTAAATAATGATCAGCTGCTTCTCCAGTTGGATGATTTTTAGTTCCTGTGGCTCTTCTAGCTCTACCGCCGTTTGATGTAATTTGAGCGGTATATTCTGGCCCAAGTTCACGAACAGCAGCCGCAATCGCATCAACAATATTTTGATTAGGCCAGTATATTCTGTTGCTACCTCGTTCGTGAGTTACAGCTCCATCAGCTGGAGGAACCGCTCTTTTAGCTATAGCTCTTTCCTCAAGAACTGAATTATCTTCGAGTAAACACTCTATTAACTCTCCTTCTGCTAATAGCTGTCTATTATACTCGGTAGATACTTTTCTTCTAAACGTTCCGCTCCAATTATCATCGATTAGTGGCAAGATCATTATGAGTCTGGAATTTAATACAGGATTGTCTGATGTACATTCTAAGGTATCATATGAAAGAATCATCTTATCAAAAAATGCTACATCTTTTAGATATTCGGCTATATCAAATAAATCTAAATTATTTGGTTTGCCGGTTTTATCAATAGATTTGTAGATAACTGCTCTACCACTTGACTTTAAATCATTAATACTTCCAGGAGTTATTACTTCTGAAGGACCAGGTTTATAGATCCCCTCTGAAACAATAAGATTTACTCCTTTAAACTTATCAGTATTGTCTTGGATCTTTTTAATAATAAGATTTTGAATATAAAGATTTTTAGCTATGTTTCTTTTAACGCTTAAAGCTTTTATGTATTTAAGATTAGTGGCGTCATCAGTTCCCAAGAACTTAGATATAGTAGTATCTTCAGACAATTTAGTCTTAATTGTAATATCATCCTGTCTAAGAGGATTATACTTATCCTCAGGAATAATACTTACCACTTTATTTTTAGGTATATAAGTAGCTGCAATTTGAGGCGAATATATGTTTGCTGGCACGTTGCTAATGACAGGAGTCGATTCCTGCTTAATAGTCCTACCTATTCTTTTTGGTGTAGGATTATTATATTCAGAACATATAATATTTTCTTTAAGTAGCTGCGCTACAAACTGTGTGTTTCCCGAATTAGCAGCATCTCTCAGTTTTGATCTAGCCTTTCCTGTAGTCATCTCTCCTGTAGAAATACCACCATAACCCTGTGACTTGTCGATAAAGTTCTTTAAGTAGTCGCCCTTGTCAATGATCACCTTACGAATACCACCTGCGGCCTTAAGCAAGTATGTAAGAACATTTGTCGAAGTTGGCGTAGTGATAGTAGGAGTCGCAGTATTAGTAATACTACCTGCAGTTCCTGTAACTGCTTCTCCATAGTCTTGAGACTGAGTTACTGTTGAAGTAGTCGCAGTTCCATCTAGGTCTCCATGGAATGTCGGGGCAGTGATACCCTTATCAAACACAGCGCCGTTACCCACAAAGTTAACGGCAGTGCCACCTATGACTCCACTACCACCTTGTACAGTCATATTTTGTGCTGAAGCAGTCACGTTATCTGAAGCAATATTAATGTAGTCCTGTGAGGTGATGTTCATTTCACCACTAGAGAATAAACCAACATTACCGTTAACGTTATAATCAAGATTACCTTTGACATTGTGTTGATGCCCACCTAAGAACATATCTGTGACTAAACCAGTTGAGTAGGTCGTTATCGGACCTGTAACAGAAGTTTGTAATCCGTTGCCAACATTCTTTTCTTCTGATCCCTTTACAGTCTCTACTTTATTACCATTCACTGTAACATTGTAATCTAAACAATCGACATTAAACTCGCCTACAACCTTTATATTTAGGTTGCCTTTATATACTAGCTGTGCATCACCTTCAACGATAACATCATTAGTACCACCGATTATTTCAACTTTACGCTTTTTAGTGCTAACTACTATGCTTCCGTCTGGAGTTAATTCTATGCCGCTACCTTCAGAATGTTTTATAAGAATACGCTCGTTTCCATCAGTATCATCTATTTCCCACACGTGACCCTTTTCAGATTTAGATACCTGATTTTTACCATACTGCGAAGGAACTTTAACTCCAGTAGATAATTCTATGTCTTCAAACTGTGAGAAAAGTTCTAGATCATTTCTCGCAACGCCTCGTGCTTCTTTTGCAATATTACTTGAAAAGAAATAGCTTGTTTTTGGATACTCACCAGTGGGATCTTCTGGAAGATTTTTAGATTTATCAGATGCTCTTGAATCAATAGCTTGCTGCGTAAGTGATGATAGATTGTTTTCATATTGTTCGGCCATATTAATTTCCTACGCCATCTATTATTTGTTTCTGCGTTAATGGCAGTGACTTTCGAGGATTATATCCTTTTACATTTTCTTTACCATACCAGACTTTTACAGTATTCTGAACATCCCACCATGGTGCTTCTGTAGTAGCAAGAATATCATACAGCGCCAATGCTTGTATGCCAGGCTTAACTTCATATATTGCTTGCAAAAGATTGCGCATAGTTTTAATTTGTGCTGCGCTAGCGTTCCATTCAAGTTGCTCAAGCGCAATCAATATAGTTCTTTCAGAATGATCTGGAAGACCATCATAATAAATACCCGTACCCTTTATTTCTAATGGTCTACCTCTATGCACAACACCGGATTGATCAACGAATAGGTGTGGTTCTAGTCCTTGATTATATTCATCTACAAATACCTGGTGATATTCTTCAACCTTTCCTTTTCCATCAGAAGCAAATACATTCCATGCTTCTATTACTACCTGCGTGACATCTCTTTTTAAATTAGCTATTTCAGTACTAACTTCGGCATAGTCCACAATAGAATCAAATATTTTAGAATTAGGATTGGTGTTAGCTTCTCTCCAAACATTTGTATAATCGTCAGTTCTTTTTGTAGGTATATCTATAGCAGCTGCTTTAGGCTCTAGCGCTTTTGATGCTCTATTATCTATTTGCCTAATAGCATTTTCTAATTCAGCATCTGGTCGATCAGAATACTTTTTAAGTACTTTGACGCCTTCTGCAATATTGCCTTCTTTCTTTAGATTTACAATTCTAGTAATATCTTCAGGTGAAACATTGCTAACTACATTATTCTTTATAGCTACTTTGCCTAATGTGTTTTCAGTTGATCTAAAAGATTCTTCAACTAAATTGCCTATAAGATCATCAAAACCAAAGGAAACTTTATTTAAAATATTATTAAAGGATTTTAATTGCGCGTTAATAGCATTATTTGACACGCTGCTAATAGATAAATCGGTATTCTGTAAAACATCACCAAGTACTGTATCGAGTATATTATCTTTAAAAAGTTCAGAAGAAACATTATTATTTACGATATCTTTTATTCCACTAGAATTTATATCAGTGGTATCTTTTATAACTTGGGCTAGCGCTTCAGGAAACGGTGCGCTAATGGCTACATCCAAAAAACCATCGGCCGCAAGTCTAGCATCTCCAGCAATAGCAGTTAAATCAGTCTTATCAGCTGCTTCAACAACTTTAACAAGATCTGGTGTGCTTGCAGAAGGATCTAATTGGACTAGACCTAATTGTTTTGTTACTTGTTCAGGAACAGAACCAGTAGCATTTGAGATAATATCTCTATCAGTACTGGCAACAGATTTAAATCCTCCTGACACAGCCGCATCAGACTTATACTTAAAACTTAGTGCTGCGCTCTGTAACTCTACCAAATCGCTAACATCAGAAGAAGCTTTTGACAAATTAAGAAACGACTCTACAGTCTTAAGGCTACCTTCTAAAAGATCTTTTGCCGACATTATCTAGCTCCTGATGATATTAGATTGGTTTCAGCGCTTAACACTAAAGATGCTTTATATGTATCATATGCTTTTCGTGCTGCAGCAGGACGAGACCTTCCGTTGTGTGTGTAGTATAAGGGATCTGCTTTTTCAAATACGTCAAAAAAATGAAAGGTTGAGTTAGTATCATCTTTTGGACCATCAAAGTTAGTTATATTAGATGCTTCTTTTAAATGATTCCAGCATTTGTGAATACCGCCTGTTTTCATATCATACACTAAAAATTTTAATTGTAAGAAAATGTCATAAGGATCTTCATTTAGTTCTGAAGCATATGCTTCCACTCTTTGCCACCTTCCCCACCTAGAGTTCCACTGAGCTATACCTCTAGAATCTTCTATACCATCTTGGTTTTTAGCATTCGGATTAAAGTTACTTTCTATTTCGAGATTACCGCAAACACCTGCAGCAGATTTAATTGGAAGGCCATTCGAAATTAAAAAGTCCATAACTAAGATTCTTAACTGATCTATATCTTCAGTACCGTTTTCATATATCTGTCTTTGCTGTTGGCTTATTACAACGCCTTCTTTACCGATATTTCTTTTATCTAAGAGATTAATTCTGCCAGCTTGTGCAGCTGCAGTTACTTGAGTGCTAGAAGGTTGTTCAATATGACTCATAGATCCGACTATAATAGGATTTTGAGATAGTGCTCCATCCATAAAAAACCCAAATACTAGTGCGCTCTTTTTCATTTGAGGTATTTTGCCTATTCCAGAAACACCACCTTCAGTTGTAGGCAATACTGTTTCAGCCCAAGGAAGGTACTTGTCTTTTACCTCATTTGAATGTATACCGTATATTCTTACCTGAAACCTACCAGCTTCATCTGGATCCGAGTCACTAATAATTCTACCAACAAACCATCTAATATTGTCGCCATAATACTCATTCATGCTATACTACTCCGATTGGCCAATTTGCTTAAACCTAAAGATATATTGTGAGTCTCACTTGGAATATTAAAATTATGTCTCTTACTTAATATGACAAAATGTCCAGACCTTTTTTCGTCTATTGTCACAGCACCAAAATCTGTATCGTTTCTTTTTATATCCATCGCAACTTGATGTCCTACACAGGACTTTATATTTTTTACAGTAAAGAGAAGTCCAGGCATATTAATAGTGTACATGTTCTTTAGAAGATGATTAAAAATTGACTGCCGAAGCGCAGACAATTTTTCCTGGCCAGGGAATGCTTCTTGATTAAAGCCATATGCATCTTTATATGGTTGTGTTATTATTTTTGTAGTTATTTTAGAATTATAACTAGTTATAGGAGATCGGTCAATTCCTGCTGGGTCTGCTACGAACTCTTTATCTATGGCAACAAAATTTTGTTCTTTAGGAAGTATTTGTAGATCTTTTAAAAGTTCGAAGTGTTCCTGCATATCTATGTGGTAAGGACCAAAGTTTTGTCCTGTAGTTGCATTAACGGATTCGTAATTTGACCCTATAGCTCCATTTTGTGCTATTTCATGTGTATTTTCTGACAGTGTAGACTTAATAGCTGCAATGTTCACTATCTGAGATTCTAAATCGTCTCTTACTGTATTAGACTGATCATATACAAACGGTCTATTAACATTAAAAGATTCCGTTTTTAAAATAGTTTCTAGATCTGTAAGATAAAACTTATTATCAATAATTGAAGAATAAAAAAAGAAAGGCATACCTGATTCAGTTGTCATTTTAGATAACACCGTCTTAATTGCGTTAAGAGGAGTTTGGTACGGTACAATATATCTAAAAACCGATTGCGTTGATCTAGATTCGCTTTCAATAACAAGTTCTCTACCAAGCTTATCTTTTACGATACTAGCAATTATTTGTTCTCCAGTGCCAGTATAGGCTTTACTGAATCTAGTTAAATCACTATAAAACTTTATATCTTCTATTAAATGAAAAGATATTATAGAAATATTATTAGAATTTCTTGCGTTACTAATAATTTCTTCTACAACAAAATTTAATTCTATAGATCCGGCTGATTCTTCGTCCGGACATGTAAATTCTAAAGTAACTTTTTCAGTTCCTACTATATCGACCATTCTATAGAAATCTTGATCGTCTTGTAGTACCATATCAGCAGTCAAGTATCCCTTTGAAAGATCTTCATAAACATTAATTTCTGCAACAATACCAGCTATAGACAAAGGCTTGTTGAACCTTTCTGAATCCATAGTTATACCGATTAAATCGAGCTGCTCACTAGACGTAATAGGAGGCTTTTGCTTTTTTTCAATATTTTCTCTCATTTTAAGTTCTCAGTAGTTTTTGGAATTCATTATTTACTTGATTAGCCACTTGTGGTTTAAGAATTTTTATACTTCTTAATTTGTTATTCTCTTCTATAAGCCTATCTAAATATGAAACCGGAGTTCCAGATTCTGTATCTGGTCTGTTTTTTACGCCACCGGAAGCATTAATTACTAAATCTATATCTCTACCACTACCATCTATATACCTTTGCGGCGCATTATACTGTACAATATTATTATGAGTAATAAGCGATCTTACTAAATCGTCGTCCCATTGCTTCACATCCGGTTGATCTTTCTGAGAATATATAGTAGTATTTATTGGGACGTTAAAGCTAGAAAGTGTAGAAGTAGCAGTAGCTTGAACACCATTAGGAATATTAGGCTCTGAAATAGTTATAGTTGGTGCTGATGTATAACCTTCTCCGCCAGTGAGAACAGCTATAGACTGCAATGATTCAGAAGTAACTACTTCAGTTCCATCAATGTAAGTCATTACGGCCTGACCAGTTGCACCGCTACCTCCTCCACCGGAAATAGTTATTGTTGGCGGAGATGTATATCCGCTACCTGGATTTGTTATATTAATAACCTTTACGTCTATAATAGGTTTTATAACTATCTGACCTAGGTCATAGCTTTTTTCTAGAATTCTACCTTTAAAGAGCGTTCCAAATTCATCAAAATTTACTCGGTCAGCTACTATATCTCCAATATAAAATTCACCGTGCATAGTAGCGTCTGATCTAATAACTGTGTTGGGATAGTATACTTTAGCGTAATCATATACTTCAGCACTACTCATAGGCCAACCTTGGTATCTTAAAGTATGATTAAGTAGAAAGAAAGTCCAATACAAATTAGCTGTTTGATATAGTTCGTATGAAAGGACGTCTGGTCTTACTCCGTCTTGAATAAAAGTCGTTTCATAAAAAGAACCGTCGTTAGCTATTTGATCGATGATATCTATGTATGTGGTTAAATCCTGAAATAAAGCTGAAGCATTTTCTTCACCGAATCGGTAGTTTGTAATTGGAAAATTTCTAAAGAATGGCATATTATCCGGCTCCTGCTGATATTAGGTAATCGTTTGATAGCTCATCCACTTCGTTTAAAATATCCTTTTTAGTAAGAGCTCTTTCTTCTATGAAGGAAAGAGAAATATCTGTTTCTTGAAAATTACCATCTGAGTGAAATGACATACCAGTAGAGTTATAACTAACATCAACATTAGCCAGAAACGAAGGAAGTATTTTTGTTGCGATTCTCTTATTAGCATAAAACATTTTAATTCTAAACTTGCTAGGAAATCTTAGAGCTAAATCGATTCCTTCGTTTGAAGTATCTGGATACATTTCTTCTCTAAAAAACTGAACTATGCTTTTAACTTCTTCGGCTTCTCTTTGTGATGTTGGAATCATTTTAAAAGCAAATCTAAATTGTCTAACTCCAACCCCTCGTAGAGATGATCTTCTGTTGGGATTCATCGAAATTCCTGTCGATGTTTCAACAGCGCCTTGAAGCTCTGGGCTCAGTCCTTTTGCAAGTCTTAAGGATGCAATTTGAGCAGCTTCTGATCTAAGACCTCTACCCGCTAAATCTGACAAACCACCAAGACCAGTAGCTTGAGAAATAGTGTCTTTCATAGCAGCATTCGGATCGCTTATTAACCTTGCGGCGCCTGAACCAAGAGCCCCTAAATCTACGTTTGTATATTCTATATTATCTTGAAACTGTAAGGCAGAAGGAAGATATAGCGTAGCCTTTCTTCCGCTTGCCACTCTAGCAGCAGCAGACCCGCGTCTCGGTTCGTTCGTTCCTCTAAAATTTACAAGAGCTTCCTTAGCCTCTTTGGCTTTATTAGAACCGTCATTTCCTATTAAACCACTAAGTAAACCCGCTGCGTCTTCTACTACTCCATTGCTATTATCACTAATAATCTTAGCTGCTGCTGACGTACCATCGACGAATGCGTTAAAGGCCGTTTGAGGTAAAGTCTTGTAGTTTTCACCGAAGGCTTCAAAAACTATTCTACCCTGATAGCCTTCGTCCTCGATGGGAAACTTAAAGTTTCTTTTATTTTTATATGACATAAGGAGTCCTTGATAAATATATAAAGTTTACATTATTTATAAAGGTATCTATGGCATATTCAGGTAAGTATAAGGTTAAAAACAGATCTAAATACAAAGGTAACCCCGATGGTGTAGTATTTAGGTCATTATGGGAAAGAAATGCCTTTAAATGGTGCGATGATTCGCGTGATATAAAGTATTGGTCAAGTGAAGAGGTTGTAATACCGTATTTCTATGAAGTTGATAAAAAGTACCATAGATACTTTATGGACCTTAAATTGACCTATAACAACGGTAAGACTGTGCTGGTTGAAATAAAACCAAATAAAGAAACAGCTCCTCCTAAGTTTAGTGGACGAAAAACCAAGAGATATATCAATGAAGGCATGACGTATGTTAAAAACGTAAATAAGTGGAAAGCAGCGCAAAGCTATGCTGCTGATAGAGGTTGGGCATTTCAGATATGGACTGAAAATGAATTAGGAGCTATGGGCATACTACCTCAGCCTAAGAAAAAGATTAAACCGTTAAAGCCACTTCGGAAGCCCAAAAACACATATAAATAACGATATGGCAGATTTATTTAAGAATTTAGAAATAGAAGCTTTTAGAGCTGGAATTACACCTAGAACGCAAGAGTCTAGAGAGTGGTTCCGTAAAAAACTTACGCGTATTCGTAGGGTTAATCGTAATGAAATAATGAAAGATGATTCTCTTAATTTGGCTAACCGTCAATTAGTAGGATCTATGCAGATGTTTTTCTACGACGCTAAGAACAAAAAAACTTTGCCGTACTATGACGCGTTTCCTTTGACAATTGTTATAGGTCCGGCAGAAGGAGGATTCTTAGGATTAAACCTACATTATTTGCCTCCTGCTCTTAGAGCTAAGTTTTTAGATGCGCTAATGGACATTACAAATAATAAAAAATATGATGACTCAACAAGATTTAGTGTAACATATAACACTTTAAAAAGAGCTGCAAAATATAAGTATTTTAAGCCTTGTGTAAAACATTACCTATCACAGCAAGTAAGAAGTAGATTCGCAAGAGTGCCAGCACCGGAATGGGAAATTGCAACGTTTCTACCTACGGCTAGCTGGCAAAAGGGTAATGGTACTCAAGTATATAAAGACTCTAGAGGAATGATTTAATGGCTAGTCTCGACCAATTTAAAAGCTTAGTTTCACAAAAAGGTGGTGCTGCCAGAAATAACATCTTTAGAGTAAAGATGCCATCTATACCTGGTGCTTCTTCATCTGATGTAAATTTACTGTGCAAGGATATAGTTCTTCCTGGAAAGCAGATTCTTACTACTGAAAGAAGAATAGGAATGCAAATACAGAAAGTTCCGTACGGCTATGCTGTTACAGATATTTCTATGACATTCCACGTTCTTAACGATTATGGTATTAGAAAATATTTTGATACTTGGCAAAGATTAGCCATAGACCAAAATGGTCAATCAAGTGGTTATTTAAGAGGTCAATCGGGGTATGGAAAGCAAATTGTAATAGAACAACTTAGAAAGGGAATAGGGCTTCCTGTATATTCTACTCCTCTTGGTATTCCTACTTTACCAGCGGAGATTCAGAGTCGCTTACCTAAACTAGGTCCATTTGATTTTGCTCAAGGTCAACTAGACTTAGATTTTATTACGAGCGCTGATGTTGTTTATTCGTGCACACTTCAAGATGCATTTCCTACTACGATGAATGATATAAGCCTTAATAACGAACAAAACGGTACTGTAGAACTAAACGTACAGATGTCGTATACAAAATGGGTTGCAAACGAGGCCGAAGCTACTAGTAATGCAGATAGATTCGTTCAAACGCAAATTGGAACAGCCTTAGGAAAAATATTTAATTAAAGGATGAATTGAAATGGCACTACCTAAACTAAATGATAAACCAAAATATGAACTTGTAATACCTTCAACAGGACAGACCGTAAGATTTAGGCCTTATCTTGTAAAAGAAGAAAAAGTACTAATGATGGCAATGGAAAGCGAAGATCAGGTATCTATGTTCTCTGCCATTGTTGACACAATCGAGGCTTGTGTTGATGGAGATATCAACAAGCAAGCTCTCGCTAGTTTTGACGTAGAATATATGTTCGTTAAGATTAGATCAAAGTCTGTAGGAGAAAGTATAACTATTTCTCCAGAATGCAACCAGTGTGAAGAAAGAAATGAATTAAAAATAAGTCTAGATACACTAGATGTAAAAAAACCAGATGCAGCTAGCATCATTGAATTGAATGAAGATATTAGTATTCAAATGAAATATCCGTCATACCTTAGTATGTTAGATAAGGATATCTTAGAATCTAAGTCTACTACTCACCAGACATTTGCTATGATTTTAAAGTGTATTGAAAGTGTAATGACCGAAGACGAAAATATGGCATTTAAAGATGAGACTCGCGAATCACAAATGGAGTTTATTGAATCATTAAGCTCAGAACAATTTGATTCGATTCGTAAGTTCATTGAATCTATGCCTCAAATATCACATGATGCCTCTTACACCTGTAAGAGCTGTGGCCACAAAAATGATTTATTACTAAAAGGCATGTCTGATTTTTTTTAGTGTCTCTTTCTCATGATACACTCGTTAATTATTACCAAGTGAATTTTCAGCTGATACAAAACCATAATTATTCTTTAGCTGAAGTTGAAAATATGATACCGTGGGAGAGAGAAATATACTTATCTATGTTACTGGATCAGATAAAAGAACAACAAAAAGAAGCTGAAAGGCAAAAGATGTCAAATGGCAGATGATTTTAAAGATTTCCAAAAGATTATTAAGGCTTTGGCCGGTAATAGAGATTTGCTTTTAGCGCAAGAAGAAACGACTGATGCTATAGAAAAGCTTAACGCTACTATGGCAAATCATTTCGAATATCTTAAACGGCAAGAGAAAGATAAACGAGAAGAAAAGCTAGAGACTAGTAAAGCTAAAAATCAGCAACAGCAGCAGGCTGGTGGAAGCGTTACAAACAATAATAGTAAGATTGGCTTATTAGGTCTTTTTGGAGGAATGAAAGGCATAGGAGCAATGCTCCTTCCTCTCACTGCAGGAATTGCGGCAGTAGCGGCAGCTTTTGCTGGTCTTAGAGGATGGGAACTCTCTGCCATTAAAAAAATAAATAGCATGGTAAAAGTACCATTAACTATGAGTAATGGCCTCATAAGAATGAGGAATGCAGCTTTTGCCATGTTTGGGCTGACTCCTGAAGGTCTTTTAACACGCGATGCAAAGGGAAGGTTTCAAAAAGCCGCACCTATAACAACTCAAATTGGAATGAGAATGAATGCTCTAAGAATTAGGGCATTAAGAATGTTTGGTATTGGTGCGGATGGGAAGTTACTAGCAATTAAAGGCGGTGATGGCCTATTTAAAAAGAATATAATTGGTAGAGTAACATTTCAAATTGGCAGAATCTTAAGACCACTTGTTGCCGTTTCAGAGGGCGTGGCGAAGTTTGCTACTAGTAAGGCAGGGGCTTTCTTAAAAACAATAACATCATTTGGCGGAAAGTTTGGCGCATTATTCGCAAAGATCCTATGGCCTATTGGATTTATCGTAAGTTTATTTGATGGCGTAAAAGCTTACCAAGAATCAGATGCGGATGGCCTTATAGGAAAACTTGGAGATGGTGTTGGCGGTTTCTTAGGTTCATTGATTGGTGCTCCATTCGATTTGCTCAAGAAGGGGATCTCATGGGTAATCAAAAAGCTATTTGGTGTAGAAACTGATGCTGATGGTAAGGTGAAAGAAGGTCAGGGTATGGCTGGTTGGGTCGTAAAACAACTCGAATCATTTAGCTTTGAAGAAACTATAAAAAAGATAACCAGCGGAATATTTGGTGTTGTTGAAGGTGCCATAGAGTGGGTTAAACTTTTATTCTCAGATCCAAAAGAGGCTCTTACAACTGCTTTCACTAATTTGCTATCCGCGTTAGGTTTTGCTGGAAAAACTTACTTAGATATTTTGTTTTTTCCAATCAACGCAGTTGTGCGATGGGCCAGTAAAATGTTTGGTTGGGATGATAAAGAATTGGAGGAGTTTAACTTAAGAGAAACAATCACAGGTTGGGTGAGTGATTTCTTTAATTGGTTAGGAGGCTTTTTACCAAATATTTCAAAGCTAGCATCAGATTTAACTGCATCTATTACTGGCTTGTTACCTGATTGGCTGGTAGAAAGTTTAGGTCTTGCAAGGTCAAATGCATCTGTAGAAGAAATAGCTGCGGCCGCTAATAAAAAATCTACGAGAGAAAGCGACCTAATACAAGCTATATTAAAAGCAGATGCAAATGGTGATGGGATATTAACAAAAAAAGAAGCTTTAAGTTTTGACAAGTTTGGAATGGGAAAAAACTCTGAACTTGCTAAGAATATAAATGAATTAGATAAACTGAGAGGCGGAACGATCGGGCAGGCCGGAAATCTAATGCAAGGTTACTCGCTGACAATAAACAATGTTGATAACTCTAGTATACAAACTGCTCCAGCTACAGCACAAGCAGCGCCCTTTTCTGTTGAGGCCACTGGCTCTATTGATGAACATAGTGCTAAAAAACTTACGATGCGTGATTTTATTGTAGGCAACGGTCTTATACAATAATAAAAAGTGGCTGAGGGCAGCATTAGCCGCCCTCAGTTATTAGTTAATCTTCTGCTGCAAGCTTAGCGAAATACGATAAAGTATCATCACTTTCAGCAACTTCAGCTGCAGAAGGAGGTGGCGCGCTAGGAGCACTAGGCGGAGTATGAGATTTAAAATCACTGATTGGCATACTATTATCAAGAGACTCCATTACCTTTGCATTCATAGGCATTGAAGACTCGCCAAGAACCAAAGCGAGACGTGACTTAAGTTCGTCATACGATTTAAAGTTTTTAGCATCAGTCCATTCAGTCATTTCGTGTTGCTTCTCATAGATGGTTTCTTTCTTTTTATCATCTCCAGCACATAGTTCTGTTGATGGTTTAAAAGATGAAGCATCATAGTTTGGATAACCTTCAACCTTACGAATCTTTAATGTAAAGTCTGCACCTTCCCACATATCGAATGGGTTGACTGGTGCTTCGTCAGGAAACTGAGGTTGCATGCTATCCATAATCTTATCAAAGATTTTCTTACCAAAGCGATAAAGTTTAACTTGACCTTCATTCTCCGGATTTGCAGGATCTGCAATAACAAGTACGTTTGCAATATAACGTAGATTACGCTTACGCTCACGTACGGTACGTTTGGCTTCGTCAGAGCCATCTTCATTCCATAGCTTGCTATTACTTTCGGATAGTGGATCCTGTTGACCAATAGATGTAAGAGATTTCTCAATGTACCATTGACCTGTTGGGCCTTTGAAGAAGTGATCCCAATACCGAACCCATGGTGTTGGGGCTTCTGCGTCTCCTGGTAGGAAACGAATTACAGCATAACCATTACCAGCCTTATCACGAGTAGGTGTCCAGAACCGAGGATCCTCTGACATTTTTGTGCTTTGTTGGGTATTATTCTCTTGGGCCTGACTAATCAAGCTGCTGAGATCTGTACGGTTACGTTTTAGTGCTGCGAACGACATATGTATTTTCCTTATATGTTAATATGTATTTTTTATCCACTGTATTCATAATAATATTCTACCACAATTTACTCAAAAGGTAAACTGTTTTGTCGAGGCAAGTAGTTTAAATTCATTGCTTCTGCCTCTAACTTTGTCTTTATGATAGGAGATATGAATTTCTTCACGTCCTCTAAATCGACATCGTTTTTGTCACACAACCAAATGATTGCGTCCATGTAGGAAGACTTATGAGACTTAACTGTCTTTTCTATTAGTCTTCCGAACTCGCTTTTTGTTAGGAATTGGGCTGGTTGCTTTTGCTGTTCCATAGTCTTGATCTGCCATTTCGTTTGTATACTCTTCTCCAATATCAGCATAAAATACTCCAACTGTTCGTTTAGGTGTGCCGTCTGCGTGGTATGCCATAGCTACAGAACGGTAACGGATTTTGCCTTGTTTTTCATTGCCAAAGCGATGATCGCGGTATATCCCATCATTGAGATACTTTTGCAAGTTAAAAACATATGCCTCAGTATCCCAATACTGCTGTCGTAGAGCAGAATCTTTACTGTCTTTCTGGGGCTTTATAGACCTCAGCATATCCTTTTGTTCTTTTAGCCACTCTTTAACTTTAGTAGGTGATAACTTGTCACTATCTGGCAAGTTGCGGATTGATTCGTGTATCGAAAGGTGCTTAGCAGGACCACGAGCTTCTCTTGCTTTAGCCATACGATCAACTAATACTGCTTTTTGCTCTGGTGTAAGAGTACGCTTTTTACGCGTTTTTTTAACCGGCTTGACAGTTGAGGTTTTAGAGAATTCTTCGCGCATTTGATTCAGTTTAGATTTACGGGCCACATTGATCTCCTTCATAATATACTACTATTCTACCACATCGTGATAGTAATGTACACGTTTTCTTTTTGTTAGATATCAATTAGTTATGATTTTTTTCATCGATGGTCAATATTTCTATATCACCGTTTTCGTCACGCTTCCATCGAATGAAGTTTTCGTGTATAAGATAAGTTATAGTACTGTCTATTACTTCTTCTTGAGACTTACTTCCTCTTATCTTACCTATAGCGTACCAGCATATGCAAGACCCGAGTAGTGTTAGCCATAGGCCAGTTTCAGAGGAAATATAATCTTGATACATAAAAACTCCTTTGTACGGTATATTTATACTAGGTAAAAGAGATAACATTTGCCACACGGAAAGAGCGATACTCAGATTTTTCTTGATCAAATGCTACTATTACTTCTTCATTAATAGCTCTAACTTTTTTCTGAGTAAGTGGCTCATCTTTCTTAGCATCTGGCAAAACATCTGCCATAAGAGTGCAAGTCATATCACGCTCTTCACCGTTTACTTTTTTAAATATGACACGGCAAACTCGCTCTTTGAGCTGAGCAACCATGTATTCACGAGAACTTGAATCAATTTCATTCATTATCTATAATCTTTCCTGCTTTGCGGAATCGTTTATTATATCCGCGTTTAATTTTTTTAATTTGCCCTCTGCTCCACATAAAAAATTTACGTGAACGTTTAGTTAGAGCATCGTATTCATCTCCTCCCTTCATGGGGATTCTTTTAGCCATTACACCATTTCCAGATAGCAATAGCCGAACTCTAACCGAGACGAGTGAGAGTCTAGCTCGATCTTGACTTGTTTAAGCCTACGAGCAACTGCAGGCCCTGGCTGACCCTGTGCATTTAATTTAAGTGCCCACATTATTATCTCCTCATTGATGCAGCATCTATAGCTGCTTGTTTGTTATCTCTACGTACTGGCATAAGGTTTGATTTGTGTGTAGTAACAATTCCAGCAATCTCGGTACCAGTATATTGCTTACGTTCTTTTGCAAGACCATTGCCTGCTATACGATCACTCGTCATACTAGGACCGCAATTATAGTCAGGTAAGTCAGGTCTATAATTTGACTTACCTGAAATAAGTTTATCTAAAAACTTTTGATGTTCGGCTTCCGCCTTCAATAATTTATTCGATTTTCGTTTCGCCTTACGGCGTTTCCCTACACCATGGACCTGAACTCCTCTAATCATATGCATAGACATTACGCTGCATCCTTATAATACTGATCAAATGTGCCATAGATACGTAACTTAACATTACGAATATGGTTACATGGTTTGCGCGGTGCTTTTTTACAAGAACAGCTGAAACCTTCAGGATGCATGGTGACAATACCTTTGGCATATTGCCACTCGGTGCCTACCATCCAATGGCCCTTAGTATCGATGAGACTGGTACTAAAAATCATTCTGTGTATCTCCTATCAACTGCAGATGCATCCCACACATATGGCAGCTTCTTATACTTTGGTCCAAAGATAACGACATCATCATCGCCAACTTCACTAAACACACGATCATCATAATCGCGGTGGATATAAACCGGTCCACCGAAGATCCTATGAGCGCGGACGTACTCGTCGCCTCTAAATCCTACATAGTGTACAGTCCTCATAACATCCTCCAAACTCCTTAATACTGAATAGTAGTCTTAACTTAGTCCCTCACCAGGATTTTACGGGTTCGGTTGCTAGCACCTACCTACCTGTTACGTTTCTTTGCTCGTACTATGCAGTATTAAGAAGTTTTCGTGGGAGAGCCTTTCTGCAGTGGCTCTCCCCTTATCTGCATTTCACGTATGCAGCAACCGACTGGGTTTAATTCGGTACCAGTGCCTATACCGACCTGTAATGCACCTCGAGGGTTTAAAGCAAACAGGGTTTTTCGATAACGACTAAGATTAATCCCAATCGTTATCGAATTTCGTTGTATAGTGGAGCGTTTCGCCATAATACTCTTGAGCATATTTAGAAGCATCAGTCCACTGATAGATATTAGACTCCTTAGGAATTTTAATTTCTTTGGCTTTACGTGAAGCAGTCTTAGCACGAGAGATAACCGATGCAGTCCGTTTACGGATCTTAGACATTTTCTTCTTGCGCTCAGCGATTTCTTTGATAAGAGCTAAACGGTCAGCTTTTTGTGAAGGTGTCATAATATAATCTTTCTCTTTGTTTCTATAACCATCCTACAGCATGTAGAAAGCAATGTACACGTTTAATTTCATTTTTATGCGTTTTTGTTTTGTTTAAAAACAACGGCTTATAATTTAAATTTAGACATGTCGATATTTGTCATAGGAGCTAGTACTGAACCAATAGCCTGTCTATACCCATTAGCTAGTTCAAGATTTGTTTGAGCCACTAAAACAACATTTAGTATCTTTACTTCTTCCGGATTACGTGTACCAGAGATGCATACTCCATCCATTAATCCAATACCTTCTTGTGATTGCCCTACTCCTTTTGGCTTTGCTAGTGTAAGAATATTATTTTCAAAACTTACAAATTTACCTACAAATTCGCCTACAGGAGTTACTGCAGAAACGATATCATCTTTATTAAACATTTTACTTCCTTAATATGTGTTATTACTAACAAGATGCGTTAGTGCATCTTTTGTACCAAATTCTCCACCAAGCCACGAATTAAAGGCCAAGCTAATTCTTTCCTCATCGTGCTCTATATCATTAAAATGGTGATGTTGATTAGAGTTAAATAAAATTAAATCTCCGGTTTTAACTGGGACTATAAACTCTTTACCTGTGTATTCATTTCTTTCTTTTGCATACCACTCAAGGTTCTTATATTCATGCTGTTTCGTAAAAATAATTTGATCTTCATTTTTAGCATTAATATAAAAAACACCACTAACAATACTATTGGGATGCTTATGCCCATGCATACTTTCTCCCTTAACAGAATAAGTAAACCAGCTTTGTGTTATTACTGATTTGATGTTGCCATCTTCAAATGGAACTCCTAAAGCATGATAGTAGAAGTTTTCGAGAGAATCTTCTAAAAACTTAACTAGCTGAGAATGCTTAGTTTTAAATTCGTTTTGATCGGTAGTTAAAATCCTGTTTTCAATGCTTACCCTGTTGTGAGTATTTTGACCTTGGGATAAAGATTTAACATCATTAACCAGATCATAAGTTACCAAGTCTGGTGCGCTTTCGAACCCAATTGCGTTAGGAAATAGCGGCTGTAATTGTATCATATTTAGTTTCTCTCCACTGTTACAATATCGTAGGCTCCTTCCTGTAGGTCCCACGCTTTCATTAACTTTAAATACATTTCTGGTTTTAGAGTTATCACTTCGAATTTGTTTGCTTTTGCATTCCACTGTCTAAAATGACAGTAATCATCGTAAAGAAGAGCTACAACATCTTCTAATTCTCCTGTGTTATCTAGTACAGTAATACACGTCTCATCTTCTTCAAACTCTACTGTAAACATTTCCATGTCACTTTTATATAATGCGCATCAAGAATATCTCTAAATTCTATAGCGTCAAACACACATTCAAATCTTACTCCGTTGACTTCTATCATCCCCAATCCTTAAAATCTTTGTTAACAGTTTCATTATACTCGTATCCAGCATAATACTCACCCAATTCTCGCTTAGTCATCTCACTTTTTTCTATACGATGAGATCTAAATGTATCGCCAACGAAATAATGAGGGCATATCTCACGACCGTAATAACTGTCAGCAGATCCACGATCGAATGGACCACCATGGCGGACCGTTTCTGATTCATTAAAGGTAACATCATATGTTTTACCTTGATATTCGAAGTATTCAGGATCTGCCATTATTAATTCTCCAAACTTTATAAGCCCTGATAGTTAAATCAGTTTGTGCCAAAGGGGCACGTTGAATGAACTCGATGAGTTGATCAAAGTCCATTCCTAGAAAATTGCACTGTTTATTTAAAACAGTCATTGCACCTTTAATTTGCATATTACGCTACCCCTCCTGTAGGTCTCATAGTAAGCTTAGCATACTCATTAGTATCATGCAGCCTACGAAAGTAATCACCAGCCTGCTTATGAGCAAGACCAGCTGCGAACTCTTGTAATTCATACTTTCCGTTTTTGAAAAAGAAAGCCTTTACAGTCCAGTACTTATTCTCATTCTTATCACGCATAGTCATACTCCTTATAATCTACGATCGCTGCAAGATCTTTAACTAGCTGCTTACCATAATTAGTAAACAAGATACCTTGTTCCCAGACAAAATGCTCTACATCTTGAATGTGATAGAAAGTCTCCGTACCAGACATCCACAAAAGAGCGTTAGTACGATTACCAGCACCAAGCTTAATAATATCTTGGATACGAGCTTCGAACTTCTCGACAGCAACTACTTCAGCTGCTTTCTTAGCTTTAGTATTTTCTTCGAGTTGCTCACACAGAGCATCCCAAAGATTTTGCTTTGTTTCATCGTCAAACGCTAAAAGGTTTTTCATGAAAATTTCAGAAGGCCGGAAGCCATGAACGTCTTTGTGAAGGTCTGACCAAAGATCATCTGAGTAAGTAAATTCCATAGTATTTCTCCTTTTCATATATACATCTTACACTATTACGAAGTGAATGTACACAAAAAAGCGCCGAACTTAGTAATTTTCTTTTAAAATCCTCCACGTATCTTGCCAGTCCTTTACAGTGTGCGACCTACTTGGGTGCTTTAATATTTTAGCCAGCGGATAATCATTTCCGCCTTGTTCTATTTTATCACCAAAGAATATGATTCGATCGAAAGAATTAAAATCTTTTATAATTTGCGATTTATCAAATCCGGTAGGATAGATATCAATACCAGTCTCGCCTCCGACTGCTGCTGTTAAGTCTTCATAATCAAAATTAACGTGAAATGCAATACTTTCACGTTCTTTGTATGATAAGTCATGCTTAATATAATCTTTTCGTTGTTCTAATGTACAGTTACGTCCTATAATACTAAAATTCAAACATCCAGGACGTTGTTCGATATGGTTGCCTGTCCTTAATGGAAAGCTACTGGTTTGTAACCGGCCTTGCAAAAATGTTATTAAACTTTCTGGTGCAGTCCAGTTATTAGAGCGTATATTAACGCCGTGACTGTAAACATCATTACCGGAACAGTTATACGCAACCTTTACTATATTGTATAACTCTTCTCCTAACTGTTCGACAGTTTTATCTTTATCAGAACCCGTAACTAAGTATACATCATGTGTATTACAGAATTCAAGAAAGAATTCACTAAACTTTGGATCAATAGATTGTCTGCTTGGTGTAAGTGTACCGTCTACATCAAATACAAATTTATTCACAAACTCTCCTCCTCGTTTGTTTTCAAGCACTTACAGCAAAATTAAACCATTTAGGTACGTTGCGATTTGTCCAAACCATTTTGAATCGATCTTGTTTGGTTTGATAATACTCTTGATATGAACGAACCGGATCATCTTCGTGAATGCATTGTGGTTCGTGTTGCATAGCAAGAGCAAATGGCGTGTATTGATTTGACCAATTAGTATTTGTAGGTGCTCGACGTAATACTTCTCGAAGAAGAGTATCAGTTGAATGCACTTTATTATAGCGATGTTGATATTCGTCACATAGGGATACAAAGTGTTTGTAATGCCATTCATAGTTAGCATTTGTTTTCATTGTCCATACGGTACAAGGATGCCCATGATGAACAGCTCGATATAACACGTTTTCAAGATTACTATTTTTATGAACCCAGTATTTGACCATGCGCTTACCAGATTTAGATGGTCGCATTTCCATATAGCCATCAAGCATACGGTGCGCCGTGGATAACATCTGAGCAGATTCTACGATCATCTTTACTACGTGTTTATCACACTGTAATTCGGCAGCAATTCTTGGGTCTTCGTGTAGTACAAATATATTCATGATAACTCCTTTTCACTGGGATTATTCTACTTTGTTTTACGACTATTGTACACCTTAAAATGCATAGCGCATGCTATTTTTGTTTGTTTTTCTGTCCACGAAAATTTCTTCATTACTACTTCAAGTATCTTCTTTTTGGTAGTAGGTTTCCCGTTCCACTTCGATATCAGCTCCCACAGATAACGATCTATCTGCAGCCAGTTCCAATCTTTCACGCTCTTCTTTGAATTTTCTTTTGATATACTCATGGTATCTTTCCTGCATAATGTTACTTTCTTATAAATACAATTGAAAAGGAATAGGAGAATAATATGGCTAAAAAAGCTAAAGTAATGGAAGCTGATTCCATCTACGCCCACCTCGATACTGATGGCGACGGAATTATTACTGACGAAGAAATGTCCCGCGCTAAAGAAATAGCAGAATGGGAACATAAAAAGAAAATGCAAGAGAACGAAGATGCTAAGGAAGACCAGATAAGGTCTATGGCATGGTTTGCTCTATGGGGCATGCTTCTTTATCCTGTACTTATTCTACTTACTAGTATATTAGGCGTAGACAGCGCTGCTAAAATAGTAGGTGATATTGCTCCTACATACTTTGTAGCAATCGCCGGCCTAGTAGCAGCATTCTTTGGAGCCCAAGCCTATTCAAAGGGAAAAAGTCCTAAAGAAGATAAGAAGTAATTATTTCTTCTTTTTATCCATTTTAGCCTGAGCAGCATCAACATCGTCTTGAGAGACTATGCCTTCAGCAATGAGGCGTGCTCTGTTTACCATATGAGCTGCTTGGGTTTCTTCTTTACTACCACCGAAATATGGTACACAGTGACCTTCAAGAGTCATAATTTCAGTGACTCTTTTCATTTCACCGTGGTAATCTACTTCAAAATCTCCAAGAATACGTCCGAATTTACCCTTCATATCTTCGCCATGCTTATTTTCTGTGGTGATAAGTTTCCCACCGTGTTTCATAAGTTCCTTTAAACGGGCTTTTGCAGCTTCGCCAAATAAGTCTTCAACTCTATCAGACGTTCGAGATTCTGGAGTATCGATACCCATCACTCTTACACGTTCGTCTTTCAAACATATGCCAAAACCCAAATCGATATCTACATCGACAGTATCGCCATCTACTACTTTTATTACAATTACATCGTACTTATTTTGATTCATTGACATAGTTTAACCTATCTTTATTATTATGATTAAACTATATTTATAGGTTTTAACTACAATATTTAAGATTAGTTTGTAGCCAAAAATCTTTAGGTATTAAATTGTTAATAATCTCAATATGGCAATTACTAAGTTTTTCAGGCTTTTGTGCTTTATAATATGAATACATATCTTTAGTAAATGCTTCTTGCATAAATCCTCCTAGTGGAGGTTCTAGCCACTCTTGATCTTTTCTTATCAAATCTAAATTCTCACCAGCTTTAATCTGTAGATCTATGTCATCTAGTAACGTTTCATATATAAATGTATAATCAGCAACTGAAGAATGATTATCATAAAAAGAACAATAGAGATCCACCAAATTTTCTAAGTTGATATTACATTCGCCATAAGAATTATCAATCATGAAATTACCTGGCTCTAAAATTTTAGGGAACCGAACAGGAAGATCTGCTGGTTCCCTATAAACTATAGACTCTACCCAAGTATATGGGGATTTAAATATCACGCAAGTCGGATAAGAAAATGATTTAGGATCTAGCGTATGCTTGTGATATGAATTAAGTTCGGAACAATCAAAGTTTAGTTCAAGAAGAGATTTCAACCAAGTTGTACCAGACCTCTGTAATCCATATAGCTCAAAATAATTCATATTAGGGCTTTTCTAGCATATTTAACCTTTGATTAAGGATTTCAATAGAATCCTCAAACACATCATTATCAATTTGCTGACGAGCATAGAACGCAGAGTGCGATGCAGCAGTATTAATAATAGTTTGTTCGTGATCAGCAAGTTGTTCATTAATAATGGTATTTTCAACTTGAAGCATTACTATCTCTGCATTTAAGTTCTCAATACTACTTTTATTTTTTTCTATTTCTGTGTTCATTGCCGCCATTGACAAGAACCATACTACAATTATTTCCAATTTATTTCTCCTGTTTGTGATTGGTCTCGATGAAAGGATTCGAACCTCTGACATCCTGCTCCCAAAGCAGGCGCGCTACCAGACTGCGCTACACCGAGTTTATTTGGCGAACACGGAAGGATTCGAACCCTCGACCTAGTGCTTAGAAGGCACTTGCTCTATCCAGCTGAGCTACGTATTCATTTATGGTGCTCCCAGCAGGACTCGAACCTGCAACCGACCCGTTATGAGCGGGGCGCTCTAACCAATTGAGCTATCGGAGCTTATTCAATTATTTCTGAAACGGTACTACATACCGTTTTCCGTCTACGAAGAAGCGGATGGTAGAATGACTATATATTTCTACATTAGAATTCTGATATACAACTACATCACTGCATTGCCGCTGAATTTCATATCCAGTTACCTTAGGACCTTTAGCAGATTCATTCGCAATGATTGCGCCACCTAAAGCACCAATAGCAGCACCTTCGTCTTTACCAGATACTCCTCCGCCAAGTAAACCGCCGAGGATAGCACCAAGTAGTACGTCACCACCAGATGCTTGGCCACCTTGTTGGTAGATAGGAACCTTAATGTCTTGACATCTCCGTTCGGATACCGGCACGGATTGTGTCACGGTTTTAGTGTGATCATAAATTTTGATCTTAGTTACTTCTGCAGAAACAGAAGTGGCGGCAAACAGTGCCGCACTGGCTAATATTAGTTTCATGTTTTTTCTCCATACTCGGCTACTAATTCTTCCACTAGCTGAATTACTAAATCAGCCTCTTCAGCAAGTATCGGGCCAAGATCTTTATTATATATGCCTATTACAATTTTATCTTCAATATTACTACTGTTAACTTTGCCATTAACTAAAGGCAAATGCCAACCATTCGATATAATATTCATGGCCATACTTGAATAATCAGTTATTTTCATTCGCATATCTCCATTCCGGTGAATCCTTCTTGAGTCCAGCCACGAGCATCAGCATGCCCGCTTTTGATATTATCATAATGACTATGAGGCCACATACCTTCTTTAAGAGCCCACTGCTTCATGTCTTTTTGAACCATAATAGATTGTTCACCTTGAACAGTCTCAGCATATATGCGTTCGATTTCATCTACAGACATTTCAAATCCATTACGAGTTGATTGAATCCAAGGCTTCATTACACAGCCCTCTTAGCAGCTAAGAATTGATCTGCCATATCGTCAAAGAACGAATTAAAGCTTTCACCTAATTTTTCTATCCAACCGTCAAGAGCCAAATCAGACTCAACATAGTTCCATATGACTGTGCCATCAGGAGTTTGGTTAACATAGTTATTGCACGCTTTTTCAAAGGCGGTTACGAATTCAGAATCAAACATTAAGCTGCCTCACATACGTTGTTCATGATACGGTTAAAAAACTTTTTAGCTCCATCGTCATCAGCAAAACCTTCTTCAGATGCGAAATCCATATCTGAAGAAAGATAGCAATCAGAAGCAATGCCGTAACGCTCTACCAAATATACACCATCAGCAGTATCATCTGCACGACGTTCGATTTCACCTTCAGCGGTTTGAATACGAAAGCTAAGACCAGCGTTACAAGCATTTACAAAGTTGATTCCGAATTTTGACATTGTTTTCTCCTTTTGATATAACCTTTATACAGCATGTTGAAAGCAATGTACACGTTTATTTTCGCTTTTATGCGTTTTTGTTTAGTTTAGAAACAACGGCTTATAATTTTTTTATCCGTGTTCAAAACGAGCATATGAAGGCGGTACTGTTTCCACTTCTTCTTTTTTATATTCTTTGTTAATTTTTACCCAACCTAACCATTCTGCTGGACTATCAGTTACGTCATCACAAGGATCATCGCTATCTGCCATCTTTACCTCTTAATGCTTGAAGTCCATATTTTACTCTACTTGGGTACTCACCTAAAAATGTACCAGCTTGTAGCATATCTTTACTTATACAATCCTTATGGAAATGATCAATATTATCCCAATATTCTAACATTTTCTTTGTTAGTCTGTCAAAATAGCTATCCGACAGTATAGGACGATCTTCTTCATAATATGCATATGAAGCCATAAGATACCATGGTACTGTCATATTAATATTGTCGTCAATTAGATCTCCACAGTCTTTGTCAAATATTCGATCTTCTTTACGTTTGGCCATAGTAAGCCTCCGTTAATTGTTTCTCCTTTACAAGCGCTTCAATTTCATGCGGCCTTTTCTCATACGGAAGATCATAATCCATCTCTTCTTTATAGAGATACTGTTTAACATGAACGAGTTCATGCAAAAGTGTGGTTACGATTTCTTTTTGGGAAAGGGTTGTATCAAAGCGGATCGTGAAGTCACGATCGTCTTCATACATGCAGTCGCCATATACTCCTTTATTGCGCATTGCAATAATATTTATATAAACGTGTTTATGGCGCGGAAATAATTTTTTACGTCCAAACTCCATTACGTCACAGATTAAATCTTGAAACTTAACGGATCGTATATTTTCAAACTCTATCATCATAGTCAGATCCTACAGCATCTGAAAGATAATGTACACAGTTAATTTTAACTTTTTGTTCTTATTTCAACATTTTTTGGAACACTAAATTTAATATTATTGTGCTTGTGATATAAAACAAATTGTGTATCGCTAAACTCATTAAAAATCCCTTGCCAGATTGGCCTCCAATTATCGTTTAATCTGACGTTATTTGTTGCACCGCGGTCTGAGTTAAGAACAAAATCTGTACTGCTTCTTAGGTTCATATCAAAAAGCGAATCGAAACCATACAAATGGATCTCTGTAGCTTTTATTTTATTTGCAATATAGTGAGCTGCGAAATGGCCGCAATTTAGGTTTGTGTAATTCTTAGCATACTCAGGTAGTACCTTATAGAATTCTCTTATTTGAGAACCAAATCTCATTTTAAAATTACCTTCATTTTTATCATACCAGATAGATGGCCTATAGCCCATAATCCAATCTCCAGGTATAACAACACTACCTTCAGTAATAGCCTTACACATTTTAAAATCAACAATTGTAGTGGCATAAGTATTACGCACAGTAAACGGAGGCAAATTACATGTTATCTTTATTCCTTTGGCCGGTTTATACATTGAAGCATTATCACCATTTCCTATAAGATGCGCTACTTTACTCATTTAATTGTCTCACTAATCATTTGCTTTTTAATTTCTGCTTTACCTTTAGCTCCAGTCCAGTGCATAACCTTTATATTTGGAGGGTTGGTATTATCTAATAGATCTAGGCGTAGTACGTTATAACCTCTTGGGATATCTATTATGCTTACAATTCTATTTAAATTTTGGCCAACTAGTTCGTGAAGTATATCTTGGTCACCATACATTGGGTGAGTCGACTCACTACTTTTTATCTTACAGACTTTAGCCCAATTTGCTAAAATAGAAGGTAGTCCTTTAAATACCACCACTCCGCTGTTGTGCCACGTTTCGCCTCTGCGTTTTGTCCACGGAACATCTTCTACTAAGCTTAATTTATTATGTTCTGCATAGTTAAAAATATCTTCAATGTTAGATCTGATTTCGCAGTCAGTATCTAGCCAGCAAACACTACGAGCCATACCAGAAGCTGCAATCATGGATGAAGGCTTTTTAAACCATGTCTGGCATCCTAAAAACCTGGTGTCAAAATCAAACACTTCGAGATGCGCATTTGGCATATGCTTATAGAATTTTTCTTTAAACCATGGTAGCATCCACTTAGTATTTGAATCGCAACCAGTTATAAAAAGTTTATTATATAATTTCATAATTTTCATTCCATGAATGTTTAGCGTAGCAACCTTGTTCTTTTTGAATAGTAGTAAAGGTATCTCTTGCTTCTACAGGCCAGGGATAATATTCTTCAAGCCAGGGAAAGGTGTCTATGTGTAGAAAGACATCGGTAGGTCTTGCATACTTTTGAGCTTGATTTATAAGCTGCTGAGCTCCCCAAGGATTAATTCTGTATGCGTGAGCACCAGGAAAGTATCTTTTAGAAACTAGCTTGTTTTTACCCAGTAGAGGCGGAATATTAAATTTGCCGTATGAAGGCTTGCCCAAACTTATACATCCATTAAATGCCATATTGGGAATGTAATCAACCACTACAGCATCGTGTTCAAAGATTGTAATTTCTTCTTTTATCTCTGTGCAGTGTTTCCACAAAGACCAATGAGAGTGAAATGCTGCCATACAATTTTCAAGTCTAGAATATTTTTCTTTAAAGCCTTCTTCTTTAATGCCAGATGCTTCAAGTAAACTAGGCAAAAGAGTATTAGGAACAGTAGCACCCCATTTGGTAATCGAGATTCCTCTTTTTTTACCGGATTCTATACATCTTTCAGCCGATTCAACAGATTTACGATTCGTAAGTATTGTAATAACATAATTTTTCATTGTGTAGTAGTACTCTTTAAATTTTGAATAGTAGTATAGAATTTCTGCGTAACGTATAAATTAGGAAATAGCTGTTTACACATTATAGCATCATTGGGCCACAGTCCAAATTCTTCTACAAGCTTAAGCATCTTTATAGCTCCACTTGGTTTAATTATATATGCACTATTTCCAGCTAATCCCTGAGGTACATTCTCGTTATCTACTTTAGGAGCAAGCTGAAATATATTTTGGTTACTAGTAATTTTATGATGATATACTCTGGATTTTCTTGTACATCCAAGAGGATTATTAATTCCTATGATCTGACCTTTACATGCATTTGGATCAATATCTAATTTGTTTATAAAACAAGAGTCATGCTCTAATACTAGTATTGTTTCATTAAGCGTGGCTGCTTCTAACCATAAGGAGTAGTGACTTAGCGCTGTAGCTATCCTGGCTTTAGGTCTGGCCGTTACATATGCTCTTTTAGTTAGACCTGTTGCGAAATCAGTTACTTCACCTTTCCAAGGATAGTTCCACCGTAACTTTTGTTTTAATAAAAGAGCATCAACTTGGCTTGGAATAATAGCATCAAACCTATTAATTTCAAAGTTGTTGTCGACTTTAAAAGAGCTTGCGAGCAATCCATTAAACCCATATTCAGAAATATCGTGGTCTTTAATTACTATAGCATATGTTTTCATTTTTTTACTCTAAAAATATTTCTGAAAATATCATTTTTTAGCAACTTTCAATGTTTTAGAATTTTTCACGAACTTAGATTCTGAAAATAATTCATTAGTGTACAATTTTTCAACTTCTCTATTACAATCGTGTATAAAGACAGTAGTAGATTTATCTGCTAATTTCCAAGCAGTGAATATACTTTGCATTCTTCCTGGCGCGCTATCCTTAGAACCTTGTGGAGCATCTACTAATATAACATCCCATGCAGTTTTAGTTATTTTATTAGGAAGAATCATTTCTAAATTTTTATAGTTATGCTCTTTAAACTCATCCAACAGCTGTTGATATTCAAATCTTTTAGTTTTATAATTTACTTTAATTACATCTTTTTCATTTTGCATCCATCTATCGTCATCTTCAAGAAAGTAAGTTATTCCACTATTATTACAAATTCTCCAATAGTCTGTATCTTTGCCTGTTCCAAAAACAAGAAAACTTTTACTTCCTAAATGAGAAGCTATAAATTCGTATTCGTGTCTTTCCATTTGCTTATTATTTGATATAGCATCTAAGATTAATTGTTTATCCATAAATCATGAGCCTCCTTAAGTAATGATTCTCTATGTCTATAAGTTCCTGTATAATGAACACCATTCACTCCATCTAAATTTATATAAGATTTGCCTGAGGTAAAACCACTTCTTTCTCTTTGCAATTTTTCCCATATTCCGGGTATAACGTGAAAGCTTTGAGGTATTTCTTTTTGTTTTATATTAAATTTTGCACACGTATAATATAAAAAACTTTGGTGTGGCTGTCTACAATTAAAAAGATTTAAATTATTAAAAATATGATCTTGTGAAAAATATTCTATATGTGATCTATCATATAAAACTAAACTGCTATTCGCGTATTTGGTCCAATCATAATATACCTCCATTAGATTATTTTCTTTTATATATTTTTTTATAGATTCAAATGAAACATTACTGGATGGCGTTGGCATTCCTTTTTTTAGATTCATATGTAATTCTGGATTAAATCCTAAGTAACCTTCTGGTATTAATTGAAATAGATTATCTGCTTTAGACTTAATTATATATGAATCATCTATAACAGCTATTCTATCATATTTTTTTAAGTATTTTTCTACAACTAAAGCTTTAGCAATATAACCTTTTTTATTTGGTCTTCCCACATTTATAAATTTATTTTCAAAATTATTTATAGATTCATAATTACATTCACTTTCTACAATAAAATCGCTATTAATATTTTTAGCATATCTTTCCATTGCACTAAAGGTATATTTTGTCCAAGGTCTTTTACCAATTGATACACAAACTATTGCATGATTCATAATTAATTACCCGTATAATTCTATAATTTTTTTCTTATTATTGCCCGTATAATGAGCAAAATTACAAGGATAATCTTCATCCCTTGTTGGTGTTCTATTCCATTCTATTCCTAGTTCTTTAACATCAAAATTATACTTATTAAACATTACATTTAAGAATGGTTGGTCATAGCAATGTGAAGAATGTCCTACATTTTTAAGAGTTTTATCTAAAAATGGATTATTATAATTAAAATAGTCTTCATGATTATCAAATAGTTTTCTAGCTTTTATTCTGGCATCTCTAGACCATATCATAACGCCTGTATTAATAATTCTAATACTATTTTCTACAGTTTTAGGTTTTATAATAGGAGCACCAAACTTTTTAAAACGGTTTTCTAATGGAACGGAAAGTCTCCATCCGTTTGGATCTTTTCTGGCAGGGTGATTGTGTTCAGGCCAACCTGCCACATCTTTAACATCTAAATTAAAAATATTTTCTTTCATATTTTTAGGTATAACATCGATATCAACAAATAACAATTTGTCAAATTTATCAAAATATGGGTCTAAGTAAATTCTACAAGCTTCAAAGTAATTAGATTTGGTTTTTACTGTTCTTTCATTAGAAAAAAAATATTCTGCATTATGTACATCAGCATACTCTTTAAAATAGTTTTTACTTATATCAACAACTTTATCAACATAATTATAAAAATCATGGTTTTTACCAACATGCATGTCATTTTTATCTAACCAATATTGGAAAATGACATTCATTCTATTGCTTTCATAAGTTCATTCACATCTTCACCCCTATTTGGGAGTTTATCCTTAAGAAAGAAGTGAACAAAGTGACATTCTTTAATACGTGTATTTGCAGTAAACAAACCGTTCCACTTCCAATCCATATTTTTAATCTTCATGTTTTCTTCACGGATCCACGTATTTAAAAGTGTCTGGTCAGTAGACCATTTCCAAGCGCCCATACCATCAACGAAAGGTTTAAACTCAGAACGACGAAGAAACTGAGCCGGCGTTTGACCCCTTAGGTATTCTTGGATTTTTTGATTCATAACCATAATGCCCATGTTCATGAACTCGGCACCAAGATTGTTCCACTTCCAATCTACTTTCTTAATTGTTTGATACTGCATGCGTGAGTAGTTTGTGATTTTACCTTGGTACTGTTTTGTAATAGGCATCTCACGTTCAACCACGCCACCAAAATCGTACTGTGGTTCTAAGTCATCAAAGATATTTGGTGCACCAGGACGAATCCACACGTCAGCATCTACTATTGCCACCTGGTCATAAGTCTTAAGATATGAAAATGCATTTTCTTTTTCATAAATCGGTAGGTACCCACCATATTTTTCATATGACTCACGACTACGATTCGTAGAAAACACGTCAGGCTTAATCATAAGTATGGGGTTTCTTTGCACTTCATGTGCAATACCATGCGCCTTACAGTATTCTGCTACTGACTGAACACAATGATCATAGAGTTTCGAGCGCTTTCCGATGTAGACTTGATAAATTAGTTTTTTCATTTTCATAACTCTCTAAAATTTTTTTGGCTAGACTCATAGCCTCACTAAAGCCTTCTTTGAATCTATTACTTTTATGGCCGTCTTTCACGAAATTCTCTAAACTACGTACATCGCTATCGCAACTTGGCATACTATAGTTTTTTTGATAAACAATAGCTTCCCACTGGGTTCTAAGATTTAAAATAGTAAAAATATCAGCCTTTGAGATCTTGGTTTTCATACTCGTCATTATCGCTTTCATTATCGAACATTACTTCATTAATCATGTGTCGGCTTGGTCCTTCGCTAAATTCTTTTATTCGAGGATCTTTTTGTAGAGACATTGATTTGTGTCTACCATTTTTTTTATTGCGAGGATCATATCTAGAATATTTTGCCATCTTGCCTTTCCTTAAGTTATATAATGGTATATATCTTTCCAGTTTTTCATTAACGGAAACTTCTCGTTATTCATGTTATGGCCATGCTCGACCAAAATGCTTTCTAAACCAAGGCTATCACCTAGCTCAGCGTTCTCTAATTTATCTTCTATCCACAAAAGGCCAGAGTCCCTGTAAGGTTCTAGAACCTCGTCTTTATCAGCACCGGTATCACAGAATATAAACTTCTCGAATACTGTTTCTCCAAATAACTTCTTGGTATTTTGAATACGAAGAGCCTGAGCATTATGATCAAGCGATAGAGAAGTAATCATATGAAAGACATATCCATGCTTACGATGCAATAAGTCGACATAGTACATAGCATCACGCAGCGGAGGAAGAAAACCGATAGCAGCTGATTCATTAAAAAACTTAACTAGTCCTTTCTTTTCAGTGTTAGTTAGTCCGTAACGATCACCCATATCATAATGGCCTGGACCGCTTGCAGTCATTTCATAACCATGAGCTTGCATCCACGTATTAAATGCATATTCCCAATTCATTAGGACTCCATCACAATCTGTGAGGATTACTTTATTCAAATTATCAATCATATATTTCTCCTTAATTACAATGCTATTCTACACTATAACTAATGGAATGTACACGTTTAAGTTTTGTTTAAAATCAATAACCTAGCATTTCTTTTGTCATTATGTAGTCTCTTACAAAATCAGATCTTACGATATCTTCCCACCCAAAATTAACTATAGTGAAATTCTTGAGTTGTTCTACAATTTGTAAGAACTTGACAATTCCTGCTTTTTCATCATCATATTTAAAATCGCTCTGTTTATAGTCTCCGCAGAAAATAATCTTGCTGTGTCTACCTACTCGAGTAATCACAGAGTCTAGTTCATGAAAATTTAAGTTTTGCATTTCATCAACCACAATAACAGTATTGTCGTATGTAGTTCCTCTTATAAACGATGTAGAATCAAACTGCATTTGATTAGCGCTAATCATTTTATTATACGAAGATTTGTCACCAAATAACTCGTGACATATATTTTTATAGGGCAACGTAAAAGCATCTTCTTTTTCTTGTTTAGTTCCAGGCAAAAACCCCATATCTCTGGTAGGAACCATAGAACGTATTACTACAAGTTTGTCATGCTCTGTTTCTTTATCTAGGACATCTTCTAATGCCAGATAAAGAGCCATGAAAGTTTTACCAGTTCCTGCAGAACCAGTAAGAACTAAATTATCTCCGTCGTCCCATGATTTGTAAGTTTTTTCTTGATTTAGCGTGAGAGGGTCAAACTGAAGAAGATCATCCAGTCTGACCGTCATAGAATTATTTGTTGTTTTTTTACGATGCATAACCTAATTATTAATTGTGCTGTTCGGATTGTTTGATTTAATACGACCCAGCATGTTGTTCCATTCGCTTCCAGCTCTGCGTAGAGTGCTAGTAGTATCTGCTACAAATTTTGCTGTAGATAACTTTTGCTCCCACTTATCATCAGCTAGAAACTCTTCTCGTTCTGCGAGCGATAGAACCATATCATGTTCCTCACCCGTTTCTTTATTGATCATTGTATATGATGGCATCTTAGATATTGGGGGCTTTCGCCCCCATCCTTTCTTTTATGAAACTGGTTCCAATCTTGATTTTAAGAATTCACGTTTTCGTTTTAACTTAGATAATAGGTCCTCATTGTTCTTCATTTTAACCCTTTCTATATAGTTATTTAATTCTAGTAAATCGTTTTGTAGTCTATCAAGTTGGATTTTACTCATAAATTCTAAATTCTCCTGTTTAGTTATTTAAGAATTAACTTCGGATATGCCTCCTGTATTAATTTCTTAGTTATACCCTTTAAGGGTATCTTCTTATTAATCATACCGACTAATAATTCTGCATCTCGAGGGTGGATAGTCTCGAGAATATCTAAAAACATTTTTTCTCTTTTTGCCCGCATGACTTTTTCGCCTGGGCCACCTTTTACAAAGTAAGCCAGCTTCTTATTATTTGAGGTCCAATCAGATGCGTGCGATAGAGTTTCAGCTGGTTCGTATGGTACAGATCCAGAAGGCAGAAGCCATTGGACAGTATCATCAAAAGTTCCTCTTAAAATATCTTGAAGAGGCCAGTTGTTTCGCTGTTCTTGCAATATAGCAATTTTATCTATTTTAGATTTTGCTTTCGAAACTTTTTCTAAAATTTCAAAGCAATAAGGTACGCGTGGTTTATTTACCATATCAAATGAAGTCCTTTACGTCTTCTAATAATCTACGACATCGTTTGTCAACAAGATAGGGGAATACCTTTCCTCTATTGTTTGCTTTATTTTGGTTGTCATAACTATATATAATTTTTTCTTTTAGTACTTGAGGTGTAGATTCAAGATCAATAAGAATTCTATTACGCTGTATATTACGTAATACATTTTCACCTTGAGAATTTGGATCCTGCATAAGTGCCTCAATAATAGGTTTTCGTAATGGGGTCTGGCGTACACCGTTTACGAACACGTTGTCATCGCTTAATACATTTGGAACGCCGTCAGACGTATCGCCCTTTAGTATAAGCTCAAGCAACTGCTTTCTTGGATGGTCTTCTTTAATAAACTTTTTTGTCATTGGAGAAAACTGAGAAACGTTTCCATATTTCTGAAGCTGAGCGAAATCTTTATCAGCAGAAATAATCATTACCTCTTCGTGTTGGCCAAATTCTTGTGTCTGTTCTACAAGAACTCCAATCACATCATCAGCTTCACAGCCATCAATCTTAATAGTTTTATATGGGAAATGCTCACCAAGTTCTTCCCAAACCAGATTGATAATCCGAAAGGCTTCTTGCCAATCCATTTTAGATTCTTTACGATTTTTCTTACGTGCAGCTTTATACTGAGGAAACTCATTGTATCTCCAGTTATTACCAGCATCACCAGTCATAATAACTTCACCAAATTTATCTTTAAACTTTGCACGATACATGCGGATTGAATTAAGGATCATATGACGAATCATATCCTCCTGAATGTCTAATTTCTGTGTTACAATGTTGCTGATAGCAATTGCAGAATAATCAATAATAATCATAATAATCTCCGGTTACATAAAACTATTCTAACACGTCTTCTGCACAATGTACACTTAAAATATGCTTTCTATGAATTTTTCCTCCAATAAAAGCGTTATAATATTCTTCTGGCTTAAGAAGAACGTCATATCTAAATTGGTATCTCATCTCATAGTAATTACACTGGCCCTTGGTTTTACACAGTTTTAATATTTCTCTGTGGTAATTATCAGGTCCTTTTTCTTCTACTAAAAGCTTTACTTCTTTGCTCGATCCATAATACTTACGCCAGTCAGATTCTACTCTTGTTCTAACACGGCGTTTTCTCTTTGAGTTTTTAGGTAAAGTTTTAGGTTTCCAGAAAAACTTTTTTCCAATATATTTCATACCGGTATCTTTTTCTGTTATTTGGTAAACGAACCCCTGATATTCCTCAGGGGTTTCGTTAAATTCATTTTCTTTATAGTACCAGATTGCGTTGTCTCCGCTTAATCATCTTCAACTGTTTCAAAATCCATTGGAGAACCGCAAAGAGGACAATACTGAGGTGTTTCCTCGCTATCGATTACTAAGACCTGGGACTCAGTGTCGCAGGCTATACATTCTGTCCAATACTCTTCTTCCATTTTTTCTCCTTATAGTCGATAGTATCTATACTAGAAAGAAATTTCACATGCGCCACCTTGACAGGCAATAGCACCCATTGTGTCGATATCCGTAAATCTCTTCTCATTGAGCTGAGCTACAAAATCAACACCTTCAAAGTTCTGCTGAATTTTTGTCCATTTGTGTAGAAGGAATACATCTTTCAAGCAGTACTCAGTTTCTTTAGGATCTCCCATAAAATAGTTATCAGCGAATTTATTAAAGCGCCGAATCCATTCCGCTCTAATATCTGATACTTCACCGAGGTACTCTTCTGGCATTTGAGCAGTTGAGGTAGCTTCCCACAAATCTCTAAATCCACACTTACGAGTATCTACAATTAATCCAGAAGCAAACAGCGCAGCCTTACCGTATTTTTCTACGATCTGATCCTGCGATAATACTTCTGTCATAGGAGCTTGAGCAAAATCTTTATCGCCAGACCCTGCCAAGAAGCTAATACCAGCAAATGCGTCTCTATTATCAAAAACATAATCTTCTACTTGCGGCCACATGTGCGGAAGTACGGTTACAGTATTTGATACGTTATGCCTAATACGAGAGTCGGCACATAGATCTTCATTTGTTCCAGCTTCTACCCAGTTCTGCTGAACCATTTTTACTTTTTCGAGAAGCTCTGTTCCGTACAAGTCTTCTTTATAAAGAGACCCTTCTGGTGATATTACAGGAAAACCTACACAATAATCAGTGTTACTAGCTGACCATACAGACTCTTCAACCATGTATGGATTTGTTTTAGCAATAAGCTGCGCAACTTCGGATTCCTTATTTAACTGAATGTGGCGCAGATACATTGGTGCATGCTCAGCGTGGATGCCTGAGGCAGTCTGCAGCAGCACTGAAGCATTACCTGAGGGCTTAACACAGGTTGTTCTAGCTGCTGGATTAATACCAATTAAATCAGCAACTTCTTTATTAACTGCTTTTACTATCTCTGCGCCTTGTTTCTGAATATCACTATCAAGCAAAACTTCAGGGTTATTCATCCATCCTGTGACTGAGACGCCAAGTAAAGCTTCTCTTTCAAAGATACGCTGGCTGGTTTCTCCGAGATATTTAAAGTTTGTATATCCTGCTTGGAGTGTTCCCATAATTGCTCCTGCTCGGCAGGCTTTAAAGAACTCCTCTTTCGATGTGCATTTTCCTCCATTGATTTCTGTGAGGTTACATCCCTGCCAACCTGACTCTCCATCAATTTGCGGATACATACCAATCTCAACACACGGATTAGTCGTAAAGTCTCTGTTTTCGACAAAGTAGAATCCAGGCTCTCCGAACTCTTTGATTGATCCCATGATTTTCTTAAAATCTTCACGAGTAATTTCGGATCTGACGATAACAGCTGAATTATTGCTTCTGCCCCTTTGAGGGTTATCGATAAACCAATTCCCTGTTTTAGCATTAATCATCTCCTGATCATCAGATGAGAACAAACATATAGTTGCAGACCTACGTACACCACCGGCTAACACAGCGTCCGCAGCATGCATACAAATGTCATATACTTCAATAGGTTTTAAGCGGTCACGGCCTGTAAGAACTATACCTTGTAACATGTGTTCGATTTTATCGAGTGCACGCCGTAGTGGCTCTGGACCAGGCGCTTTAAAACCACCGTTAATTTTAGCTCCTTTAGGGCGAACATGACTTAGATCAAAATAAACTTTACGACCTGCAAACTCAGGATGAGTGCTTTTGTCTGCAAAGAACGAAGACATAAGAACAGCTAATGAATCTGCCCAACCTTCAATAGAATCTTCTACCACATAACCTTTTGCTTGCTTCTTTCTTTCAGCAACGTTTGGCAGCTTATCAATGTGGTGAGTTTGCACTGAGAAACCAGCACCTGCGCCGCATAACAAGATATAAAACAACTCACCGAAAAAAGCTGCTCTATCTGCATAAGAAGAAGTACAGTTGTACATTCTCATCTGGTGCTTTTTAAGCTGCTCTCCACCGAACTGTAAAGCACGTTGAGCTCCTAACGCGTACTTAAGTTTATAAGACGCTTCTGCTTCATTAATTAGTAGTTCTAAATCCTCTGACATCTTATCGCTGTAAGTGTCTCTATGCATGTCCATAACACGCGATACTGATTCTTCCCAAGTTTCGTATCTGGATTCATCATCACTCCATCTACTATAGCCTTCGTAAAATTTTGTTTGTGACATTAGATGTCTGGTATTAATATCTTGGGAATTAGTAACTACTTTTAGCATATGATAACCTCGGTTTTGGAAAGAAACATTGTACGCGCAAAGCGTATCTTTGCACGGGTGTGTAATAATTTATTTTATTGGTAGGATTATATATCATTTTCACGGAATTGGAAACGGCAAAAAGAGTAATATTTAAAATAAAAATATTATTTTTTTATGCGTTTTATGGGTTTACAAACCTGGAAATCCGTGTATAATAAATTAAGAGTTTTTTGGAGTGGATAGATCTATTCTGTATTTTGATTTACAGGTGCTTCTGGAGCTTCTTCAGTCAGCGCTTCTTCATAATATCCAATAATAGCTTGAGTATCTTTTATATATCTACGCATTTCAGCAATACCTAACGCCAAGTTTTCATACCCCTTCGGAGTAATTGCAAAGAACACTACATTGCCAGTCTTGGCCTCAAGCTCTGCTAGTTTTTCGTCTAAATTTTCTTCAGTTACCACATACCAATCGACAGGAGGAAACTGTACAGCTTTAGGACGTTCTTGAATAGGAACGTTTTGTTTAGAATATTCTGTTTGAAGTACTACTTCAGTCTCGGGTGCTCTACCTCCCAGACACCCCGTCAGGAGCATCAGGCTCATCGCTGGCAGGAGTAGTTTCAGATTCAATTTTTTCGAGTAATCTGCCGACCGCCCGGTCAACTCTGTCTTCAAGTCCTTGTGCATTTGTTAACGCCTCCATAGTCAAATCTATCTTAGCAAATACACCTCTGAGTTTATCTAAGTGTTGCTGAGATTGTTGCAGTTGTTTTGTTAAATTTTTATTTAGTTCTTCATTTTTTTCTGCATTAGCTTCAATCTGTACAATAGTATCTTGTAGCGTTTCTGTTGCAGTTTTAAGTTTTACATTATTCTCTCTTAAAGTCCCTATTGTAGCTTCTGACCAGATATAATAGTTATATCCGCCATAACCGACGCCGCTTAATAAGCTTACTACAATAATAATTAAATATAATTTAGCCATCTATATATTTCCTAAACTTTTTTAATATTCTAGGAGTCTTATCCTTTCTCCGCCGCCTATCAGTAACGTTAATAGGCCGCCCAATATCCCTACGCAATATATTCGTAGGTAATCTACTTGGGCCCATATCCTTTGTATCGTGAGGTATGCCAGCATCAGCTGTAGTAGTGACTTCTTCATCTACAGATTCGAACTTAAATGTTTTTGAATAGTCTGCCACCTTTTTACCTCTTTTATCGTATTGACCCATTTTCATTACCATTTCTTTGGCATATCCTTTAGGACTATACGTGTCGCCCCATTCCCAATCATTAGTACGAGCATCCCACTCCATTACTTTCCACTCTCCCCTATGTCGCAAATTTGCGTCCAACTGTTTTTCAACAAGGAATTTACGACCGGTAGGAAATTTTATTTCTTGTTCACCGTTGGGCCCAGCTTTTTTCCATTTAGGTGTCATCTGGCTAATTCACCAACTGAAACATATATTTTAGAATTAGTTCTTATATGAGTAGCTTCGTATATATTTATTCCAAACATTTCACCTATAGGATAGCATTTATCGTTAACTCGTATTTTATCTCGTGGCATAACCATTTCAGACATAGTATCATTTAAAACTTTAGAGTTTAAAACTTTGTAAATTCCAGGAGATAGACTTGTATCCTCCAGAACAAACCAGTCACTTTGCTCGTCTAAAAAATCTAGAGTGTCGATACCAAAATGAAGCATTCCCTCTTTAATTTGTTTATCAGTTATACTATACTTTTCTTTCAATAAAAAAAGAGCAGCTGCATATGATGCAAACTTGGTTTTTCCGCCTGGTACTTTGGCCATTAACTTTTTAATATTAAAAACTAATCGATGGAACGGCGTAAAGTAGTTTCTATAGTCATCTCGTTTTTCCATATTATCGAGATCATAGCTTTTAATTCTTTTACCATCCTTATCTATAATACCAAGCTTATAAGCTTCTGTATCTTCGAAGGCAGTTGTCAGCAATCTAAGAAACCTGAAGGTGTAAACTAAGTCACCAGCTCTTTTTATAATACCCATTATATTTTCCTTAGTCTCTCTATTACTTCTTTATCCATATCAATTTGCGTATACTGATTATTATGGATATGCCTTAAATATACTAAAAACGGTTTTACTATAGGCCAATACTTATTTTCTATTTGATAGTCTAACATTTTCAGCGAGGCCTCAACATCAAATAAGTTAAAAATAACTATTATATGATTTAGTATCAATCTTTCTGATAGCTCGCCGCCTCCATAATATTTTTTAAGCAATCTTCTAAGATAAATAAATCTTTTTAAATCATCATAGAATTCTTCAGCGTCAATGACATTGGGTTTATAATAATGTCTTGCTGCGTACAAGACAAAATTGTCCTCACTCAGTTTATCAAATAATTTCATTAATCTTTATTTTAGAATAGATCGAAGCTGTGTAAGTAGTGCTTTTTTAGATTTACGACGATCGAGTTCAACTCCATGCTCACGAGCTAGTTTTTCTAGTTCTTTTTTATTCATATTAGATATATCATCTGGATCCTTAGTATACTCTAAGTCTTTTTCCATTTCAATTTCAGCTGCACGAATTTTGCCTTCAGTAATAAGATCTGTTAAATCTTCTAGTACAGGCTTTTGAACTTTAGCAGGAGGTGTAGATACTCCCATAAATTCATCAATCTGAGCTTTAGTAAAACGATTAGACTGATAAACTTCTCCAGTTTTGGCATCAGTCCAACCGTTTTTACCTGGAATCGCGTCAGCACACCATGCAGGTGGTTTAATCATAGCCATATATAAATCTCCTTAGGTTTCTTTAGTTACTACACCTTTAGCTGGATTGATTATTTTTTTATCACCAGCTTTATTATCATTAGATCTAGCCTTTGTAGCAGGCCCTGATCTTGCTGCTTTAGATGCATCATCATGTCCATCTTTTTCTATATCAATAACGTCTGGACTATTCGCTTTCATATCAGCTTTCATTTTCATAGAACCGGCATTATTTTTTTCTTTTTCGTTCCAATCTTCAGGAGCTGTGGCGCTCTTATAGTGATCAGCACGCTTTTCCATAATACGAGAATATACTGGCCATTCTACTGATTCCTTTTTCGGAATTTCAAAAGGAGCCTTTGGAAGTGTTACTGCAGCTTTACCCTTTTCTGTAGTGGCAGCTGCTTTTGCAATCTTCTTCATTAAAGACGCCTTACTATTTTCACTCTTATAGCTAGCAGTAAGCTTATCCACAGCTTTGTTAATACCCTTTACACGATTGTTAGATTTATCCGTAGCACGTTGAGACTTAGCATAATGCTTATACATGTCTTTATCTTTATCAGCCATATCACCAGCATCCGCATGACGAGCAGCTTTGGCTTTCTGGACTTCTCTATCAACTCCTGCTTTTTTAATATAAGAGCCTAGAGTCTTTTTATCAAGCTCGTTTACTGTTTCTTCAGTAGCCATTTCAGCTTCTACATTGGGATCTTTTTTATCTTTCTTATCCTTTTTAGGATTCATTACCACTTCTTCTTCGCCCTTGTTTTCTTTTTGGTCAGCAATAGCATTTGCTGTATCTTTTTTCATAGTAACTGGGTATTTTTTACCAGAAAAATTAAAATGAGATTTACCAGCTTTATGAGCACCAGCGGCCGCGCCGTGAAACGCAGTGCGTTCTGCAGCTTGAATAGTTTCCGGGATCTCAAATTCGTTAAGTTTACTTTCTGCGACTTGTTGCAACGCCGCAGCCATTTTGCTAATTGTGTGTTTATTCATTGTGTTTCCTTACATCCATATCTGGGCTGCGATTGCACTGGCGCCTACAGCTATAGCTATCCAGAACAACTTGTTAATTACGTGCACAGTGTGTGCATTATCTTTTACTTGATCTTCTATTCTATCAAGCTTTTCACTGAACTTATTCATTCTATCCCAAGAATCTTCGCGATACTTATTATACGCTTCCATCTTTTCTTCAAATCTGGCTAGACTAACCAAAGCTTCGGCCATCTTATCCATTTTATCCTCTATTCGTTCGAGCCGCGCGTCTGAGACGTCTGTATTTTTTGTAGTAGGCATCAGCCCGCTCCAATTCTTTTATTTACACTATTTATACTATTTACCACTTTACTTTATCAGCCCAATAAGCTGCTGACATTTTACCTTTAGCAATGTTTTTACCATGACGTGCTTTAAACGATTTTCTTTTTGCCTTCATTTTTGCCGATTCACCAGCCTTTGGATCACCTGCAGTACTAGCGCCCTGTTGGCCAAACCTAATTGTTTTTACTTTATCACCATCTTTAGCTACTACAATATGAGATTTAGTTGGATGGCTAGGTGTTCCCTTTGCTTTATTAAAACCTGATACACCAGCCTTTGCTAGTCTAGGATCTTTTTTCTCGTAGAATGTCTTAAATTTATCCACCGAACTCGTGCCCCGCTACTCTTTGCATCTGCTTATTAAATTCTGCCTGATCAGGCTTAGACTTATATAACTTGATAGAAATCTCAGGACGTTCCTTACCTTTGATTCTCCAATTATACCCGTCAGCTTTATGGTCGGCATCTGTAGTCTTAATAACACGGCGCTTATAGCCGGCTTCCCAAGTCTCAGATTTTTTTTCTGATACGAACCTCTTAAAACCTATCATTTTTTAGCACTCTTAACTATATCTTTGCAAGTATCTGTAGCAGTAGATGTAAACCATCTAGGAACAAAGGCATGCAAAAATACAGCCCATGCTGCTTTTTCAAGTCTCCAACTAATATGACAAGCATGCTTAAAGTGCTGCCATCTTGTCATATTTGCTTCTTCTAGATGCAGTTTACATTTCTTACTAATCATTTTATTTCTTAATAGCCTTTTCTCTGTCTAGCATTTTACGAATTGCAGATAGTTTATCCATATCACTTTTCTTGATAGGGTCTCTTTTAGTAAGCGCTGTCTGACCATCAGGGATAGTAGCTTCTCCGCTATAACCTCTGCCAATTGATTTACGAAACTGCTTGGCTCTCACGTTCGTAGCCATGTCCATACCTTTTTCGCGCTTGCGAATAACATCTTTTTCTTTTGAGATGTCTTTATTTCCTCTTACAATCTTTGCAGTTGCAGAGTTACGTGCACGATCACTTTGAGCTTTAGCTTTGTTATGATAACTATCCATTGCTTTTGGTGTATCTAATACTTCATCAACCGATTCTTTTTTATTCTTAAAGTTATCATAGTCTGTTTGTGCTGCTTTTTGGCGTTCTTTTGCCGCTGCAGCATCTTTAACATTTTGATTATGCAACTTACTTACATCAACGCCCTTTTTCTTTAGCTGTTGAGCAAACCGTGCACGACCAAATGTTTCTTTGATGCCTGCTGCTTTTTTGCCATGATCCATAACCCTTTTACCTAGTGGAGTAAGGTTACCTTTTTTGTCATACATTTGATTGACAAGTTTCTTTTCGGCTGCTGTTAACTCATCGAGAGTTTCTTCATTCATATCTTCATTTTGTCTTTTCAAAACAGCAGAAACTTGTGGATGATTCGAAATGCCAGGTTTCATTTTGTCCATTGCTTTTACAGCGCCAGTCATATTGCCGCCCTTATATCTTTTATCGGATGCAATACCTATTGCCATTTTGACGTGTTTAGGCGAAAACTTTGCTTCATCAAGTTCAACAGATTCTCTTCTCTGGTTTGATCTGAATCTATATTTCTTGAATAGAATGTCTAAGACGTCATCAATAAATTCTCTATCGGTAGCAAGACTTTTTTGCTTTGGTGATTTATTCATAATATCTTTAATCACTGCAATTTGGTCATAGCTGTCCGCATTTCTCCTATTATCTAATCTTTTAGCAACCATTTTGGCAACATCTTCATCCGACATCAGTTTTGCTTCGTTCATGTCTTTGACTTTACCATTCTTTAAATGGCGCTTAATAGTTTTACCAGCTTGTGTTTGCAGAGTCACAATATGACCACCATCGGGGTGAGGCTTACGATCGATGATTTTCATTTTGTCACGTTGACCTACATATGTGTTAGCTTCATTTTTCTTTTGAGCCGCAATATATTCTTTTCTGCTGCACCAATTTTCTCCGGCCATATCATAAGCATCATACATGCAGGTTTCGTTTGTAGGTTTACCATATGTATCACCGCAAGATTCGCATACCATTTCTTTCATAGAATAAGCTTCATTGCGAATTTGGTCAAAAGTTTTACCTTCTGATTTTAGTTTACCCTCCCGATCGCGATCAGCTTTTTCTTTATCCATGCGAGCCTTTTGTAATGGAGACGCTATACGTTTTGCTTGGCCTTGTGGCTCATCGTATGCTTCATTCTTCACAACTTCTTTATCTACAGAAACCATACGAATCTTTGGTTTTCCATCAGGTCCTACATATTTTTCAGGTTTTTTATCTGCTGATTTTACGGTCATTTACTTGCCTCTTACTTTCGCTGCTAGATCTTTGTCTGCTTTTCCCCATGTACCAGATGATTTGGTAACAAATGAATTTACTCTTGCAAAACCCCATTGCTGTGGAGTCGTACCAGGTCTATGACCGGTTTTCCATGCGGCCACACCTCTATTATAAACTGAACGAAGAACGCTCAATGGCATTCCTGATTTCTCGGCTTTTTTCTTTAAACCAGCCGTTGCATCTTCTGCAATGTATGCGCCGAATCTAACCATTCTTAGGCCCTTTCATTGGCTTTTGCTTTAAGTATTCTGCTCTAGAGATCGGAGGCCCGCCATATTCTTTCATATTAGCTACCTTTACATCTTTTAAGCGTGCACGGTCTAGCATTCTATCGTGTTTCTTTTTATCAGCTTCTTTTTCTCTACTTATCTTATCTTTAGCTGCTGTAGTGGCTAAAGATTCACCAAACATTTTTCTAAATTTTAGAGTGTGTTTTGAAGTTTTTGTTTTAGCTGTGGCGTCACCTGCTGCAGGTTTGTATGCACCTGGATCTTTATCAGACATATTAGCTTGTTTTTTAAACTGCCTGTCTCTAGATATTTTTTGAGCTTTACTCAAACCTACATGATATTTTTTAGGCTGAGAACCTGGCCGATCTTTTATATCTTGGTCTTGAGACTCTTTTGGTACGCAATTAGGAACCATCTTGTTTCCCTTCTTCTTCGTACCAATTTGTTTATGAGTATCCCAACAAGCTTCGTCGGCTTGGCCTGGAGTCATTGCTTTTGCTTTGGTTACAGACTCGGGTGTCCCCCAATCTGGCTGACGTTCTTCACTAATCATATTTCTGTACGGACCATCTTCGGGTGTCGCGCCAAAATCTGCAGTAGCGTGTTTAGGGGGAATATCGTTCGGGTTAACTTTAGATACGTCATTTAACCAACATCTCCAGGTCTCACCCTTCGATTCGATGATTAAATAATTAGTGCCAAGATACTTAATATTTCCAACAATACCGTTTCTTGTCATTACCACTTCTTCGCCAGTTTTGAATATATCATCTCTAAGATATGCTTCTCTTATGTCTGATACAGGATCTAACTGAATATGGTTTTTAAACTCTTTGGCCTCTTTTAAGCCCATCCCTTTACGTACATCATTAAATAACTTTTTAGCTTCTGGATTAGACATAGCCTTTGGAAGACCTTGCGCAAATGAAACAAAATCATCTTCACTTGCTGCATGCCTTTGCTTAGTAGCAGAAGCGCCTTCTGCCCCTTCAGCGTCTGGATCTCTTTGTCCGGCCGATACTATATCAATTTTATTGAAGTTATAAAAACCATGCCTACCCTTTTTACCGTTATACTTATTTAATAGTATATCAAATTCTGAAAGTCTATCTGCGCCAACGACGACAGAAACATTACGGTAGCCTTCATCATAAAGTGTTGCCAAAACATCAATAATAGTTTTTACTTTTTTATTTGATACAATAGATCTAGCATGCTTAGGAAACATTTTTCTAGCATGTTTTATTTTATCTTTATATTGTAATGGGTTTTTTTTCTTATCTTGCGATTGAGATACATACACACGATAAGGACTACGTCCTGCTTTCGAGGCAAGAGCATCTAGTAATTTTCCATGGCCAATAGTAGGAGGATTCATTCTACCAAACGTAAAATAAATAGACTTTTCTTCTTCAACAAGAAATTGGCTAAACTTATTAATCATATAGATGTCACCCGCGCTTTTTAGATATTTCTGCTTTACGTATTTTTGGGAGCAAGCGTTTGGCTAAACGATTGACTCTAGGCTGCATTTTATCCAACCTTTTTTCAATCTCTTGCTTTCTTGCGGGGGTAAGATCTACTTTAGCTATACCTTTAGTCATCTTTTTGGCCATAGCATTTCTAGCAGCCTTACGCGCTCTTCTTGCAAGAACCGGGCCTGTTGCTATTTTCATAGAAGCTTTTTTACGACCTATTTTAAGTCGTGCTGCAAACTTCTTCATTTGAATAGCTCTTTTTCGCCTTTGCTGCATATTCAATGCTTCATCAGCTGGCTCTACAGTTTCAGCTGTATTACCTGTTGGTGTATCCATTTTACGCTTTTTAGCATTACGTGCTAGTTGCCCATCGCCAGTTTGCGTATAATCAACTGTTAGAAAATCTTTAAATCCTACTGCCATTTTAGTTCCTTGCTGGCTTATCCCATCCTTTTAATATATCTGGTGAAAAGTTGTTGTATGAAAATTCCATACGATCAACAATTTTCACTGCATCACCGCCTATTTTGTCAATTGCTACATAACCTTCAGCTCCGGTTACTTTATAACCTTTACTTGTTTTTACGAAGGTATCAATATTACCAAGTTTGTTAAGGTTATTTATAAGTTTTAATTTTGCTAAAACCAAGACTTTTTGCAAATCGAACATATATTTTAAACTATTTCTATTTTTTTCTGAGAAAAACGATAGAATACTATCTAATTTATCTTGTTGAGTTGCTTTACCTTTAACTGACTTCCTCTTATCTATCTCTTTTTTATACCTCTTATTAATCCAAGAAATAAGAAGTGCTACATGCTTATTGGTATCAGTGATAACTTTACCATCTCTAACATAAGTATTATTAAATTGTTCTACAAGTTGTGCTAGCTGTTGATTAGACTCCAGCTGACGTAAAGTGGATCCCGCAATTTTGTTAAAAATAAATCCAGCCTGAGAAAGGTACTCATTTACCAATTCAGTATCTTTCTTACTCATTGTGGCTTTTGTTAGATCTCTAAGCATTGCGTCTTGTGACCACACCGTTTTAGATGAATTAAGCTTCGAAACATCAACTCCATAAGAAGCTTTCATTGCTTCAAAAGTTCTACCAGTATAAGTTGTATGCCACACAATTCCGATTTTAGAAGACTTAACAGCTTTTGCACCTGCAGAATCGGCTGGTAAAGCATAGACTATAGTATTAGGATGAAATGTAACGTATGCTTGCCCTTTAATTTTTTTGGTTTTTACGTCTCCTGGACTAAATAAGAAGTCACCTTGTATTACACCTTTAATTCCTAAAGACGGAAGGTGCTTAAGAGCCAGCTTAAGTTTAACTGCAAGATCACCAGAAGTGTCAGCGTCCACGTCAGCATCAGACTTATAAACCTTAGGATTCTTATTGAAGATTCCCTTCTTAGCAATAAAGAAATTGCCATCGCGGGGATCAACGCCAGCAAAGATGGCAGGTGCTCCGTCCCACTTAACACTGACAGATCCATTATGTTCTCCTTTTAGCATATCTCTCAATTCACGTAAAGCCATAATTGCTTGTCTCGTACCTTTAACTCCGCCATAGATGACTTTGTCTTCTATGTGGGTCATATGCGTATTCTTTTGTTCAGTTATGTATTCTTTAAAACTCATTTGTCCACCAATACAAGTTCAAATCCTGCGCTAACTGCAGCCGATCCGGCACTTGCCTTTGCTCTAACTTCGACGTCGTGTTTCTCATCTATCTCAATAGGAATATTAAAGTTCTTTTCTAAAAACCCACCACGGGTTGTAATAAACGCCTTTGTTTGCCAAACATTAGTTGTACCATTTCTTTCAACTATTTTAGCTTCTAGCTCCTGATCCTTTGAACAACCAATATCTAGTTGAAATAGATAACCTCTTTTTCTTCTCGGGATAGTGTATAAACACATCAGTGTCTGACCATAACCAATTGGTATGATTGCCACTGACTTTGAATCAACAGTTACCGTGATGGCCCCTTGGTTTGTATCACCAGTGTTTGCTGTCGCAAGCGATGCTCTATGCACTCTGTGAAATACAGCAGAACCTGCAGGCCCACCTACAGTAAGAGTTTCTGAAATTTCATTATATTCTGCATCTAATCCTTGGATAAGAACTGTTCCACCATTATCATCTGAATCTCCACTTGTTACAATAGCTGTTCCTGGAGTAGTTATATAAGTGTAACGGTTGTTGCCACTCCAAATAGTTTCGTAAGTATTACCAAGCGCACTGTTGTATCCAAACTTATCTATTGAAGAAGTTTTAAGTACTTGGCCGGCTGCTATTTGTAGTGTTATGAGTTCTAAGTATTGATTGCGTGCCATTAAGCTATGTGTCCAGCACTTTTTAACGTGGATAAGGGATCTGATTGCGAATCAAATTTGTGCGATTGCGTTACTACCTTTTTACCGTTATGATGAAAGTTAACTGAACCTCCTGCAGTGTGAGTAATCTTTAGCTTATGAGGTTCTTTGCGAATGGCCGCAAATATATGTTCATGATCTTTTCCTGGATTTGCTGATTTGGTCTGAACACCTTTAGAAGAACGCCACGTCGTGTGCTTAATATGGTCGTGTCCTTTTGATTGCATCGGAGTAGATTTTGCATGCATAACTTGACGCATATGATCTATAACGTGGTCTACATGGCCAACACGAATCCTAGCATTAAGCTCTCTCGCTTGCTTTTTAGCAACGTCTCCTAGAAACTTTTTATTAGAGGCTTTGATATCAGCATGAGCTTTAGGATTTTCTTTTGCCCAATCTTTTCTACTCTGTTTATTAGACGTAGTTGCTAAACCTTTATGTCTATCTGCAATAGCTTTCTTATGCGCAGTTCCTAATCTTGCGGCCTTACGTCCGCCTGAAGTCTGCCCTAAACTCGAAGCAGGAACCTTAGATGTTTTTTTAGATACCTTCAAAGATATCCCTATCTGTTTACCTTTATGGGTTGTAACCATAATATCAGAAGGATCTTCTTTTTGAGAAGACTTAACTCCAGTTACTCTCTCTACGTCCCCTGGTTTTGAAGTCCAATGTACATGTTTTATGGTATGGCCTGCTTTTTTAACCTGCCTTTTTATATCTTCAGCTGCTACTTTAGCTTTTTCCAGATGATCTTTTACCAGTGCATCACCGCCATGTGCTTTAGCTGCTTTTTCTAATTTATCATGTGCATCCTTAGATGATTCACCTGGCCGTCCCTTTGGATCGTGCATATGTTTACCGTTCGATAAATGCTTACCCACCAGTATTTCATGATAGACACCAGCTTCGTTATTACCAAAGCCTTCTGATAAAAATTTTATAAAAGAATGCATGTTAGAACCTCTAAAGTATATAGTGTATTTATAATAAAAAAAAGAGGCAAAAGCCTCTAAATTTAGTCTACAAACGGTTGATGTAAAGCTTATCTCTCTTTTTTACAACTTTGTACTCATATTGATCGTAACCAGAATCTTTTAGATCTTGATTAAGATTATCTACCCATTTTTCGTATTCATCAATGCGATCAGCAGGTTCAAGAACCCCTAACAACGAGGGGTTCTTTTTATCATTTATAATTTTCATGCTGCTGTCGCAAATTCTACTGCTTTGTTAGCAGCATTAATTTTTCGTCCTTGATTGTAACCAAACCATTGGTTATTCAAACGACTCTCTGCACTACGACCTTGAATGTGGTCAGTCATATATGTAACAGAGTTAAATGCCTGCCACCAAGTTCCTTGACCAAACTCTGCACCAGGCTGAGTTTCGATGTTGGAAGCTGCTAACTGAGCTGTACGTGATAAATCATCGAACGCTGAAACAGTACGCTGCTCACGATGTGGGAATACTTCGTTATAGTATTGAATCAGCGATTCTGCGTTATAACGACGAGTTGACAAGAATTCTGCCATCTCTTTATACTGTGCAAACTTTTCAGAAGCAAGTCCCATTTGCTCTTTAACCATATCAGCATCGAAGACTGAACGATGGCCAACTTTTACAAAGTTTTTAGACTTTGAATTTAAAGAAAATGTGAGCGTGTTATTGCATACAACGCGAATGGGAGTAAAGCGAATATCAACAGCTTTACCATATTGGTGAGGATTGCTAAACAAAAGATAGGAGTCAACTTGGTCTTCGCCGAGAATAGTGAAAGACTCTTTGACTTTTGCGAGAGCGAATACATTTTTTCCATCCTTTAAAGATCCTGCCACATTCATTTCCATATCACCTGCCATTACGAAATCTGAGAAGAATTCGAAAGCTTGTGTATTTTGTACAGGATTCCAGTCGTCACCGACCATATCTAAAACTGAACCGTCAGAAGAACGAACCAAAGCTTTTTTACCAGGAATTTTTACACCTGATACTGTTTGTACTTCTTCTTTTTCAACTGTCCAATCAAGGCCAGCTTTTACCATAATCTGCTCAGGTGTCATATCGTTCCGAACTTCAACACCAAGACCGTGCCAAGGTACATCACCAACGTATGCTAGTTGAGCTTGACCGTTAATCATTTCTACTTCGTGTGCCATTATATAATCTCCATCATTTGATAAGTATATCTTACTACATTACAAACTGTTTGTACACAGTTAATTTCACTTTTTTTTAAATTTTTTCGATGTTTTTATGGGGATATGAAAGTTGGTCGCACAATTTTTGAATAGAATCGAGAGAATTAGATGTGAAATCGCATAAGTGATTTCCGCCGGCAGGGCCGAGAGGTTGGAATTTTGATAGAATACAATTGTGTTCGGAAGCGAATTGTTTAATTTCGGATTGTGTTGCGGTATGTGCGATATCGGTTTGTATAGTGTAAGTCATGTTTATCTCCTATTGATAAGTATACTCTACACTGTTACAAACCATATGTACACGTTTATTTTTTTAATAGCGCAAAAGTTAGCACTACCATTTTATAGATAAGTTATCTTATGTAAAGGAGTAGCTATGTGTACGCCATTCGTTCGTAAAGAAGCCAATCGACTTAACTGGCTAGTTAAGGGGCAACTAATCAACATAAACGAATCAGACGCCACTGTCGAACAGTTATACGATTCATATTTTAAAAGACTTTGGAATAACACTGAAAGAAGCGAATACGGTTCGATCGGATTTGAAACAGCTTACAAGCAACGAGAAGTAGAAGTATATAATAGAGAAATAACTAAGGTTGCTGTATTAGGTGGTCACTATGACTAGCCTTCTGACCATTCATCTCCAGGACTTGTTCCAGTAATAGCATTGCCGAATTCTGCAGCGGCCCATGTCATTACTAAAATAGCAAGTAATCCAATAAAAACCCATTTCATTTTCATGTCATCGACTATCATCTTAATGCCGATCATTTCATTACCTAAAACTCGGAATTGAAGTTCCATTTTACCTTCTGGTGTATCTTCATCTCTAATTGCATGCGGCGCTTTAGCTACTAGTTTAGCTTTAACTTTTTCTTCTTCGGCCATTTAGATCTCCGTTAGTTTGCTAGTGGATTATTTAGGGCTCTTTGTAATTTATCATTTAATAGAGTATCAAGCTCTCTCATGTCTCTCTCGATCATCGCTCGCAGTGATTCTAAGTCGCGTTCTACTTTAGTTTCTAGATCGTTCATACGACTGTTATTTGAGTTTCTTAAACTATTCGCCTTTGTGTCATAATCATTAGATAATGCGTCTCGCTTGTTTTCAAAGCGCTCTTCTGCATTCTGTACAATCTCTCTTGTCGTTTGCTCGCTTTCCCGCAACTCATCTTCTGTGCGATCCACTTGCTTTTCAATACCAAGTATATCATCTCTAAGACCAGTTTTAATATCACGAGTATATTCAATGGCCTCGTTAATACGAACCATATTTTCTTCCATTCTAAGAATAACTTTTTCGTTTTCGGCTGCAATAGAATCTACATCAATATTTTCTACAATCTCTTTCATATTTCTATAATCATTGTAGAACTCAAAGCCTCCCCAAGCTGCGCCACCTAACGTTGATAGCGCCGTAAGAACAGCAAACATCTTGCCGCCTTTAAACTTAACTCCTCCAAATTCTAGCTCTGACATTTATTAACTCCTAGTTCTCAAATGTGCTTGCTTCAGAATTGTTTAAACGTCTTAACGCTTCCAGTTCTTGTTGCAGCTTTAGCACTTCTAATCTTTTTTTTCTCAGCTCTAATTGATACAAGCTGTTACAATTAATTCTTTCTTTAGGCTTATCGAGTGGTATAACTATTCTAGCATATACTCCAACATCCTTTTCAGTGTTACCGTAATCTGGAGAGTTGAATGGACTACTATAGTTATCGATAACGCCTGTTATACCAAACTCAAAATTTGTGGCGCCGCCAATAGAATTTGAGCAGTTTAAGTCTCCAGCTTTGATGCTATCACTACCATATGAGACAGAAGCTCCAGGTAGTGTTAGTCCAATCCCACTGTTATCTGCTAATGCTGTAATAGGAAACATTGATAAGGTTAATAATATAATACACTTTTTCATTCACCTAGCCTTTTTATCTTTGAGCAAATCCTAGAAGACACTATAGTTCGCGTTTCATATGACCTACGCAGTTTCGATTTAGAGCATATATACCTTACTTTTTTTCTATCAATATTACGTATAAACAGCTCGTTTGTTACTGTGCTTAAAAAGGGGACTGGAAAGATTTTGTATGTAGAAACAAACGGTATTGATTCCCAATCTTCTGTAAATACCCCAATTTCATAATACTCAACTTCTGGTCTTTTATTGAATATTGTTACCTTTGTTTTATATAGCCCTTGTATATGAGATGGTTCCAATTTTGGGTATGTTGGAACCATCTCATGGGCCTTAACACTTAAAGCGCATGTTAAAAAAATAGCTATAAAGACTGAGAATAAACCATAACGTAGCATAGTCATTTCCTACTTTGCAATACACTCAGCTTCTACTAATGCAGTGTAGTTTCCGCCGGGAAATGCTCTTGAACCTCCAAGAGTAGCTTTTGACTCTGTTTCAAACCATGTAGAACCAACAACAGTTAGGTCATACTTATCTACCATTCCTAGTTCCTGCTTACCAGTTTCGTACCCACTCATTCCTGTCGCATCTGATAGCGTTTTAACAGTTGTATCTCCAGTCCAAGTTACAGTGTCAGGTAAAGTTGGGCTGTTTGAAAATGACGATGGTGCAGTAATATTAACATAATATGAATCGGCCAGTGTTACATCAACGCGAATTACAGCGTTGTTCCCACCAGCTGTTGCGGCTGTATTTAATTCATACGCATTAGGGTTGCCGTATGTTCCTGCGGTATCTGCTTGAATTACACAACGCGATTGAACAGTGCCGTTAATAGGAACTGATCCTTCTTGTTGTGCTAAAGCCTGACTTGCCACAACCATAGTAGATAGTGCAAACAGACTAGTCTTAATTTTAAACATATTCATATTATGTTTCCTTAGTTCTCTTCGTTTATTTGATATTGCATCTCAACCATCTGGTTGTGCAATAACTGTTGGGCTAGTCCATTACGTAATCCATTCTTTGAGTCTGGCAACTTTGAATCTGCCAGTACCACGCTATCTTTATATTCTCCGCCTGGTATTTTCATTACTAGATATGTCTTATTTATCTCGTTTTGCATATTGTTATTCATTTGTTCTATTATAGAATTCTCAGCTAAAAGTTGAGAAGCTTGCAGATCTGACAAAACCTTTTCAAGTCTGTACCTTCTTTTACGCTCTTCCTCTTCTTCTTCATCTTCTTCTTTTGCTTTAGCCTTATTTATCTTATCTTGTTCGATTGTTTTATTTCGTTCCATGTTAACATTATCGTCATCGAATACATCATAAACATCTTCTAAGCCAACTTCTGGTATGTCAGGGATTGGCTCTACATATCCTGGGCAGTTAGTATTAAACTGCGGATTAAAACAAGGATCGACTCTATACGTATATACTATACTTGCATCGTATACTGATCCGTTGCCATCTACATCTATGCTTCCCTCTCCCCATAATGCTCTGGGTAAATTGCCTACTGGAACTGCTTTACTAATTCCAGTACCGGCTACTGATCCTGGTTTCCACTCGTCAGTCTCTCTAAAAATATAACCAGTGGCATTAGCATTTTCATTCTGCACATGTACTGTTACCCATTCACCAGTTTCTTTCTGTATCTTATAACTGTATATTACATTCTGTATATCTAATCCAGATGGATCAGGCAATATGTTTGGCATAGACCAAGCGAGAGATTGGTCCGTTATAGCATTTCCAGTATACCCAAAGTACGGAGCAATACTTTCAGAGTAAGAGTAAGAGGGCGATAATACCAGCGCTAACGGCAGGAGCAGCTTTTTCAGCATCTATAGGTCCCATCAAATTAAGTTCTTTTTCAGTTTCTTCAACGTGAGTTTCCCAACCCAACTTAGCAGCATCACCGATTAAACCATTATACGGGCATGGCGTACCAGCATTCATCATTGCCTTAAACACGTTTTCATCTTGACACATAGTTGATACCGCAGCCACTTTCATTCCCATATCATATAAGACTTTTGCATTTTTTAATCTTTTACAATTCTCTTCAGTATAAGTGCCTCCTGCAGATATGCCTAAAATCTGAGTTTGTACTGAAGCAGAAGCTCCGATAGTACACAGATCAGAATTATTACCTGCACTAAATTGTGGCGCAATCGCAGAAGGAGGAGGTTGTTTTATGGTTGTGGTCATTTGACCATCAGTTGTTATATTGGAATCAGTCCCTGATAATGTGCAGACATACCCGACAGGACATTCTGCTGCATCTTGGGCTTTAACCTGAATAGCAACTATCAATAGCGTAAACAAACTTAATGCCATTAACAAAAATAATCTATGCAACTTTTTATACATTTAAATACCACCAATCATTGTAAGTCATACAGTATTTATATACCTTATAGATCTTCTTCTGTTTTTATTTTATCCCACGGCTGAGCTCCACCATATGGCTCCCACTCTGCTCCAGCAATAATTAAGCATGACATTGGAGGCTTGTCTCCATTGGGAAAAGATAAGACAACAGCTAAAGTACCAGTGTCTTGGTTTAAGAATATTCCAGCTTCGGAAGTAAATGTCTTTCCATTTTTAGCAGATATTGTACCTGTTCCACTAAGCAATAAAGAGTTCTTATACTGTATCATTATTCTCATTACTTCGGGCGATGGATCGCATGGCACATTTATTTGTAACATATCAGCGTGCGCTGGAGCACAAGCAGTGATGAATCCTAAGGCCAATAATAGTTTTTTCATAGTATAGTCCTTTCTCATAAAAAAAAGGGGGGCTCACCATGGCCCCCCGCGCACTTATTAAGTAAGTGACCCTATGGTATTTATATCAGAAGGCGAAAGTAGCACCTACTTTAGTAGCTACATTGTCTGATGCGTCAAAATCCCAAGTTGTTTCACCGAACAACTCAAAGCCGCCAAACACTTCATATGTGGCACCAAGATTGACTTTTGGGTCGTCAAACGCGTTGCTCAATTGAAACTCTTCGTTGTTATAAACTGGCAAGTCCATATCAGCTGACAAGCCAATACCAAACATTGAATAACCGATTTCAGGAGTTACCTTTACACCGAAATCATCTACTGCGTTACCTGCAGCATCGTTAATTGTGTATGCTGCTTCTGATGTTACACCCCAAGTGATGCCTGTTCCACCGATCTCATTAGCTGAGACTGATGTTGCCGTTACTAAAGCGGCTGCTGCGATTGCTGCGATTTTCATTTTCTTTTTTCCTAGATTAAATTAAACATTATAAAAGTTGCCACTTTTCTGTTGCTAGGTAAGTGGCCAACCCCCTGTGATCATGCCGCTAAGGCAAATCCAGATGGTGCAAAATTGTCGTTTGCATTTGTGTTTGTAAACTTGAATACATGTCGATCCTAGTTCAGCCCCATCAGAAATACACCTTATGTACTTGTGGTGGAGCTGCTCGGTACTGCCCCGAGGTCCATACATCCGTTATTAACGCTTACATCTTATATATTACTTTATAGCCAATACTTTGTACATAGCTTTCAACAATGTATCTGTCCTGTGATATAATTATTACACTTCCGTTCTCGGTATAAGCGTAATACTTATTCTTCCTTTTCACTATCGTGGATATAGAGTTGGATGAGGGCATAGTGGAGAACTTTCATTAAATCTTTACGGGCGTCATCACGACTACCTTTTTTCCCATAACGATTTGAATACTTGTCGACATTTCCCATGCAAAAACCTGTGCCATGACCACGTTCAATGATTACTTCTGTTGATTGAAATTTATTTGTGGCGTAATGCCCATCATATGTAGCATCGATATATGCTTGAAACTCATTAATCAATGCGCCTTCGTTAAATTTATATTCTACATTACTTATTTCTTTTGCCATAATTCAAGCTTCTCCATTATATTTATTCTTTGTTCTTCACTATAAGAAGACCACTCAGTGATCTCCTGAGAAGTGCGTTTACACCCTATGCACGTACCAGTAAATGCATCAATTTTACATATCTGAGTACAAGGACTAGATGCTTTTACTAATCCCAAGTGCCGTCCCACACATAAAACACGTGTTTATCAATTATTTTACTTACTTCCATTTGATCTGCCCACACCGGATTCACATACGTAGCGTGATAAAATGTAGCTCCCTTTGTAGGATCATCTACGTTTCCTATCATCACATCTCTGGCAATAGCCCGAGCTTGCTTCCACGATTTATTTTCTTTGGGCGTCTGATCTTTAATCATAAACGTCCAACTAAACTGCTTTGGTTGGTAGACTACATCGCATATACTATTAGGCCATTCCTTATGCTCTACTCTATTCATGGTAACATGGGCAACAGCGATTTGGCCTTCAATGACCTCGCCGCGAGCCTCGTGATATATATTCATCGCCAAACAATTTTGGCTTTTAGGATCTATATCGGGTTGACCACCCATAGAAAGAGTTATGACAAGTGCCCCAGTTAGTACTGACATAGTTAATAATCCGCTTGTTATGTTTAAAGTTCTTGACATAGGATATTTATAAACCTTACAGTCCTAGAACACGACCTGCGTGTTCTTTTAAACCCTTATAGGGATTTTCAGTTAAAAACTCTGCAATCTGCTCGAAATAAAACGCAGATTTTTCCTCGCCTTCAAGTTCTAAAACTCCGGCGCATTCACTCATGAAATCAATAACTTCACGCAGAGCAACACGGCCATCGTTTCCCATGGCCGCTTTATGTGATTTACCTTTACGCTGCATTAGAAGGTTCCTCCATTGTAAGTTCAGTCCTCCAGAGATCATGTTGAAGTTCCATCTCAGCTTCCATCCTTTCAATGTTTTGCTGAAGATCGTCAACAATATCAAGCAGTTCAATTAAAACAGTGGCACGACTATGGCCAAAATTATGAGAACGACGAACAATGCTCATCAATTTCTTTCTCATCATCAATGCATCTTGAATATCATTTACAATAATCATTACGCTACTTCCTCCATATTATAAACTAAATTAGCGGCTGACATTTCAGGCTTAAATCCGATTGCAACAAAACCATAGTTAGCTACAACCATTACATTACCTTCTACATCAACGATGATATCACCGACTGAAAGTGAAGACATACGTGAGAAACGCGTAATCGCTGACTCAGGGCCAATGTTACCGATTTCAAAGCAATGCTCAGGAGTTTCAGCACGAATGTCAGAAACATGAGTATAAAGACCATCTGTAAGAGCTTGATCAGCGATACCAGAAATGTTATTTCCGCTAAAATCAAAGTTCATCTCTGTTTTAGCCTCACGCTTAGCGTTAGTTTCGCCAGCATTGATAGCTGCGATATCTGCTTTAGAGTATTGAATTTGCCAAACTGTAAAAATCATGTTATTATCTCCATTTGATAATACCATCCTACAGCATATTAAAAGCAATGTACACAAAAAAGCGCCGATCGAAATCGTTTAAAAACAACAACTTGTAAAATAAATTTATTTAAACTGCTTTAATGCTTGTAGAATGTATCTTCTATGCAGTCTATATTCTGCCACTATCTGAGCAAATGATTTTTCTGTCATACTAGAAACTCCGCTAAAGTTGCTTTTTGTTGTTTTGCTTCAAGCGCTTCAGGGCGCCAAATATCAGGATACATAGGCTTATCATTTTTATCCATCATATAATAACCTGAAGCATTTTTAAGACCTCGGCCAGAACGATCGAGATTATTTAAAAACCTGATATAGATGCATAAGGTATCTTCGTGTGCCACAGCATTTGTACCAAGATTTTCTGTAAGATCTGCTAGTGCTCGATCGTGATATTCTACTTGACTCATCCCTTTTGGCTTTCGAAACATTTGTTCGATTGCTTGTCTAGCATTATTACCACAATATAAACTACTATTAGGATCTACATATTGTGGATGATACGTAGCAATGTCTGCAATGGCTTGTGCATATGGAAAGTTCCAACGACGAATCCCGTTGTCTATATTTTTCTGGTTAAGTCTATCAGTTAAACTCTTTTGTTCAAGCGGTGGATTACCTGCATTATAGTTTTCTTTAAGATGTTCTGTCAGTTCGCCCATTAGTTCTAAACCAAAACTCGTTATATGTTCAGGAAGATTCATACCTTTCTTCGGAGTAGGGTTCTGGTTACCAATAGTAGAAAACATCTTTTTACCAGCTTTTTTCCACTGCTTCATAAGATTCGCCATCTCATCTGCAGTTTCATACATTCCGAAATGACTAACTATGCTATGATGATATCCGTGCCATGGTTTGCCAGCATAAAATCCTGATCCAGTACTACGATGCGTATAATAAGCAAACACATATTCTCGAAGAGTCCATTTATTTGTCACATATTTCTGAACTCGTTCTTGTACCTCTTTCGGCCTTTTCTTAAATACTACTTGATTAGTGCCGTGATTTAAATCTTGGTTTACGTTATTGAATCCTTCATACGTTCTAGACACACAGTTGTAAGCAGGGATATTTTGCATTAACTCGTCGTTCACGTGTTCGTCAGCTTCAGGTCCAAGATAATCAGCATCGCCGATTAGGCAATTCTCTTCAAGCCATTTTGAACGAGGCCAGAAATAATCCACATAACAATCGTAATTTGGTCGTCTTTCTAATTCCATTACATAAAACTTTCTAGTGTGTTTTCGCTCTCACCCCAATTCATACGGCGATAAAACATAGGATTAAGATGTACTGATTGGGGTCTTTCCATTTTATCTATAGCATATTTTTCTTCATTCATATCATACCAAGCTTGAGGTGGTTTTACTAATTTCATTTCATATATTTTCATACAGCCTTCCATATCCCAAGCTGCTTTCATTCTTTCATCTCTTGAGCCCCAAAATGGTTGCTTCTTGTAATACCCGGTCTGAGGAAGTTTACGGCCTTCGAATTCAATTGGCCACGGCACCGCGTATTCTACTTCAATGCCAAGACTCTTTCCGAAATCGCTATATGCTTCGACCATTTTATAGATGCTAGTTTCTACTCTGCATAAATGGTGACGTACATCAATATTGCCAAGAGATATGGTAACACCTTTATGATGCGGTTTGATATGAGACCTGATGTATGCAAAATCTTCATTGATTTGGCCAAACAATGTAGTACCATCTTGCTTGACTACACTACTATTCTTCGGTGCATATGCGCACACGTGACTGTCACCGATTGCTAACCATTCGTGTGGTAAATCACTGCCTACAAGAGGCTTAGCTTCAGAAAGCTTCTCAGTTATTGCATCGCACCAATCTTTGTCAGTTACGTCTTTTCGCTTCTTTAACTGCGCACCGTAGTCAACTGGAGAGCCGTCCAGTACTGTTATTGTTTCTGAAGCGAGCAAGTTATCGATCCAAACCTTAATAACTTCGTTAAACCCACCCATAAGATTAATAGTACCACCAAAATTAGCACCAGGCAAAAGATAAACATCTTTGTGCTTTCCATTCGTATGGTCAATGGGTACATTAAGATTTTCTGACCAAGTTCTGGCATAACCATAACTGTGGCTTGATGTCTTCTTAGGTATTTTACTAAAGGTTCCGACTATCATTCTATAAACTCATAATCAACACCAGCTTCACTAAAGAGTTCCGATGAATATGCAAACGACTCGATCCATCGTTGTGGGTATTCTGCTAGCGGCATAACAACTCTCTTAATTCCAACCTGAATAATACCCTTTGCGCAATCAGAGCAGACAGGTAATCCATGAACATAGAGAGTTGCACCGTCAAGTGATACACCATTATATGTAGCATTGTATATGCAGTTCATTTCAGCATGAACTACAAACTTATACTTAACATCTTTGTTTGCATATCGATCAAAACTATCACTAATTCCTCTTGGAAATCCGTTGTAGCCTTGAGCAAGCACTTGTCCTTTTGATCCTACAGCAATCGCACCGATTTTAGATGAAGGATCTTTCGACCAATTAGCGACTCCAGATGCTAGATCAAGATATCGCTTATCCCATTTATTAACCATAATATAAACCTTTTTTTGTGTCGAGTAGGACTTTCGCCCTACTCGTTTATTATACACTATTTTTTCATGATTGTAAAATAAATAATTCCACCGAGTGCGGCACCAATTACCCATCCGAATCCTGATAAGAAGCCAAGAACTGGCAACCATACCGTTCCAAGAGAGAACGCTGCAGGCAATGCCCAAGCTGCGAGTGCTTTCTTGTTCCAACCATTGTCATAATAGTATTCACCATCTTCAGATGCATTAAATAGTTCATCAATATCTAGTGCTTCTTTCTTGATCATATAGTGATCGACCATCATAATACCATAGATCGGAGCGAGTACAGCGCCAAAGGTATTTACAAAATTGAAGATACCCATTTGACTTACTACTGAAACCCAAAGACCACCAATTACGAGAGCAAATGCCGATGTAATCAAACCACCAAGTCTAAAGTCGATCTTAGCTGGTGCTAGATTGGCAAGATCATAAGCAGGTGGAATAAAGTTAGCCACCATATTAATGCCAACAGTCGCAAAGAAGAACGCGATAGCAGCTACAATAGTAAGTGGTAAAGATCCGACAGCTGCCACAATATCAGTAGGATTTGTCATTGGTTCACCGAAGACTACAATAGTACCAGCAGTAACTACTAAAGCGATTAACGAAAAGAAAGCAATGTTTAATGGCAAGCCAAGTAGATTGCCCTTTCTCATTTCCTTTTGTGATTTTACAAATCTAGAGAAATCACCGTAGTTAATTACAACAGCCGCAAAGTATGCAATCATTGTACCAACTACTGCGAACCACGCACTGAGTGCTGTTCCACTATAATCACCTACGCCTTGAAAGATAGTACCTACTTCTGTCATGAGTCCTGATCCGGCCGCATTCCAAATAAGAAGAGCAAGAACAATCATAACAGCATATACAAACACTCCCGCAAAATTTAAGAACTTAGCGATAGTATCAATGCCTTTCATAAACAAGAAGATCTGAAAACCCCACACAATTAAGAACGATACCCAATCAATGCCAGTCATACCAAGCCACATACTCGATGGCTCAATTCCTAAAAGAGATTTAATTAAGAGAGACAAAGCTGTTGATGCAAAATAAGTTTGCGCGCCATACCAGAAGATGGCTACAACAGCTCGTAATACAGCCGGAAAGTTAGCGCCCTTTACACCCATACTCGCTCGAGCCATAACTGGAAATGGAATGCCATGCTGTACAGAAGGTTTACCCATTAGGTTTACCAGCACCATAACAAAAAGTCCTGCTACCAAAATAGCAGAAAAGACAGACCAGCCAGAAAGGCCATATGATAAGAATAGTGATGCTGCTAAAGTATATCCAAAGAGTGATTGAATATCGTTAGACCATACATTGAAAATTTCAAACCAACCCCATGTTTTTTTATCCTCGGTTACAGGGCCGAGGTCTTCATTATGAAGTTCCATATTAAGTTCCTTGTTTTGTTGTTGTGTAGTAGATATAGCAGTTTTAAACTACTATATCAAAATGCCGTTCATAAACGTGCAAATTTTGTACTTGCCACGTCATCAAGGCTGGTTCAATAGCCTCGCCACTGCCGCTTGCAGTGCGTTCAAAACGTCGGAAGTTATAATCGTCGCATAGTTTTTGTACTACATGCATTTGCCATGCGTAATCATTTTTGTAACCAAAGACTACGTCATTAGAACGCATTTGGACTACAGCATGAAGCAGACCATCACGAATATAATAAGTGACAGCGTTGGTACAGATGAAATCATTTTTGCCGTTATCTTTATAATCAAGCCAAATGCTAGGGCGATTATAAACCATGGTAGCACGTCTTCCATC